>ERZ795057.4-NODE-4-length-264180-cov-7.298219_pt1 | contig 264180 bp, 200 predicted proteins | sample MGYA00375141_ERZ795057 | MGnify/ENA primary metagenome ERZ795057 (study PRJEB30186, sample SAMN05720163) | activated sludge metagenome | isolation source: Anaerobic digester | place: Hong Kong | collected 2015-01-26 ...
GTGAATGTCCCGTCGGGGAAGGTAAGATACCTGTTGGCGCCTGAAGGAAACAGCATGTCACCGTTCAATGTCAGGTCGCCGTTTATCCGCATCAGCTTATTGTCGAATTCGCCATAGATGAGAGAAGTGGTTGCATTACCGGGTCCGATGCAAAGCCTGTTGTTCGCGTTTATTCCAACACCGGCATTATACCCTATATATACATTCCTTGACCCGCTGGTATTGGATAATCCTGCCACACGTCCTATTATTACATTCTCGTACCCGGTAGTATTAAATCGTCCGGCCTGGTCACCTATAAGCACGTTGCTGTATCCTGTTGTATTGTCCATTCCTGAGGCTGAACTGATGAAAACATTGCTGTATCCTGTGGTATTTACCATACCCGACTGCCACCCGACGAAAACATTCCTGGCACCTGCATAATCGTTTTGTCCTGCCCTTGAACCTATATAGACATTGCCACCGCTGTTAAGATCATGTACTTCAGTTGAATGTCCATAACCCGCCAGGGTGCCTATAAACACATTATCCATGCTGCTGTCGGCCTGATGCCCGGCCTGGTATCCGATGTATACATTTGATGATCCGGTTATATTTGTACGGCCCGTAAGAGGACCCAGGAATGTATTATAATTTCCTGTTTTGTTCGAATAACCGCTCTGTGTTCCGAAGAAATTGTTGTAGCTTCCCGTGTTGTTCAGATTCCCTGCATCATAGCCAACGAATGTATTTTGTCTTCCTGTTTCGTTTGACCAGCCCGCACTACTGCCAAGAAAAGTGTTCTGATCACCTGTGGTATTTGAATAGCCTGCTTTATATCCGATGAAAGAATTCAGGTGTCCGTCGATGTTATTGAAGCCGCTCTGGTAACCCAGAAAGAGGTTATTGTTTCCCGTTTTGTTTGAGAAGCCGCTCTGGTAACCCACGAAAGCGTTGTTAACACCTCCCGTAATATTTTTCCCGCTCTGGTATCCCATGGTGGAATTAAACAATCCTGTTGTCAGCATTTCTCCGCTTTCGTGCCCGATAAAATAATTTTCAGGTGTCAGGGATATAAAATTGATTTCGGGTCCTTTTGTGGCATCGAATCCACCTACTGCAAATCCCCCTTTTTGTTTTTTCGCGGCAGGATTATTGTCAACATAGATCCTTGTACTGTCGGCGGTAACACGCAGATAGTCCTGTGCTTTACCTTTTGTGAGGTCGTAGCCTCCCACTGCAAAGCCTCCCTTAAGTCCTTTGGTAAGTGGATTTGTATCGAGGTAGATCCTCACGCTGTCCTTGTCAACATAAAGGTATTTCGTCGACTCTGCCTTGTCGGTGCCGAAACCGCCCACGGCAAAACCACCTTTGAGGCCTTTTGCATCACCGTCGGATACATAGATCCTTACTCCCTCGTTATAGACTGCAAAAATGGTCTGTCCGCTTTTATTCTTTACCTCAAACAGTGGTTCCTCCATATTTTCTGTCTCACCCGTAACTGTTAATTTTTTAACGGCACCTGCAAGGTCTTCTGCCACAAGTGAATAGGGAACAGACCATAATCTTGAAACTCCCATCGTTTTCCATCCTCCATAGTCGATCTCCGTTTTTATGAATTTCGGACTTACACTCCAGTCGATATCGCTGAAGGATGCCAGCGCTGATGTGGTCTGCCTCGCTCCTTTACCCACAACGAGATTTATCATACCCAGATTGTTGGTGACAATGTTCTGGTGAAGTTCCTGCCAGAGGATCGTCGTTCCCAGTGAATCGGCCTGGATCGTGATCCTTACAGGCAGAGGCGTGTTAGCTATCGATGTTCCGGAAGCGTCGCGGGCAATGGCCTGGTAGTTGAATCCCTGCGGAATCTGGCTCAGGGCGAGGGGCGCAGGGCTCAGTGCAAGAATCAATAATGCAAATGAAAGTTTTGTTTTCATGACGATCAAAAATAGGAAGAAGTTCAAAAGCCTTATTGATATAAAGTTACTAAAGTCATCAAAACAAATCAACAGGCTCTGAAAATATGATTTGTTAAAATATTGAATATGGGAATAACAAAATGTAACTTTGATTGACAAGGTAAACCCTGAAATTGAAATTTTACTCTAAAATATCTGTTTAATTATGGAAGTCAGTATAAACCTGAAAAAGTACAGGGCAATAATGCCGGTACTGTTCCTGGTTACCTTTTCTGTCTGTATGGCTCAGGAAGATCCGCTGGTATTGGGGAAGCTCAGGCTGATAGCTGCAAAGGAAAGTCCTTCTGCAGATTCAACAAAACTGATATTAAATCAGGCAATTGCTTATTTCAGCAAGGAACTGGAGATATTTCCAGGGTCGTCGGAAGCTTACTCAGGCAGGGGAGAGGCCAGATTTATGTCAGGAGATCACCGGGGTGCGATAGCCGATTGCAGAAAAGCAATTGAATCCGATCCTGGAAATGTAAAGGCATTAATTATTCAGGGCAGGTCTGAGGCGGAGTTGGGAGATTACAGGTCAGCACTGAGAGAGTTTGACAAGGCAATAAACATAAATCCGCATCACGAAAATGTAAATCTTACTTATTTCTACAGGGGAAATGCAAAGAGCGACTCGGGTAATGATGCGGCAGCTATAATTGATTATACACTGTCACTTGAGATAGTGTCTTATGCACCGGCGTATTACAGGCGCGGAATGGCGAAGATAAACCTTGCTGAAAAAAAAGGTGCCTGTGAAGACTGGAACCTGGCGAAGAAACTTGGAATGGCTGAGGCGGAAGAGATGATTAACAAACATTGCACTCAGTCTGCAATTCCGGAACCATTTCGTTAGTTCTAAAATGGGGAATGTGTCGGTACTTATCCTTCATTTAAAGACTGACCGCTGCTCTATCTGATAATCATTTTAGTGACGGTTGTTCCACCGGTTTCAGTGATCTCGATAAAATAAAGCCCTCCGGGCCGTGAACTTATGTCGACAGCCTGTCTTGACTGGTTTACCGGTAATGAATAAACGGTCCTTCCCGAAAGATCTGAGATCCTGATTTTCCTGATATTCTTTCCTTCAACGATAAACCGGCCTGTGGAAGGATTAGGATAAATCAATACCGGGTCATTGTACTCATTATCATTGATAGCGTTGGCGCCTGATCTTAATTTTGTAGTGCCGGTATTGTTCAGAGTGCCATCAACAGAATACCCTGTTACTTTTATCCATATCCTTTCCTCTGAAAGGGCCTGGGTATTCCAGTAATAAAATGTGTCAGTGACATTTGCCGCGATGGAATAAAAGGTTTCAAGACTGTCGGTACTGTACTCCAGGTCATATTTCAGGGGATTCCCTTCATCAGGATTGTTAAGTTTCCATGTCAGTAAGGATGCTGCATCACCGATATTCGTTGTATCTGTTACGGCGATATCTGGTTTATCATACGAATGAAGCAGTTCCGCGAAACCAAGGCCTGTAACATCAGCACCATTAACTGTTCCGGTTACAGTTGTGGATCCCTCGTAAAATCTGAATGGCAGGTTAACCTCACAATATGGATGCAATGCCGAAACAATCAGATCAACATCATTTATTGGAGATGTTATCCTCCATTCCCGGGAATAACACCTTAAGCTGTCAGGCATATAGCTGTATTTCAGGCGTGTAATCTGGAAATCGGTTGTTGTATACTGGTTTGATTCATCGACATAAGCCCCGAGAAAACGGTATTTTAAATCATCAGGTATTTCATCGCTGGCGGTAAAAAGGTTATTCACAGCCAGGTCCATACCATTGGAAAGCTGAATACAGAACCACTCATATTCATATCCGTTATAGGGATTAAAGGAACCATACTGCCGGTCGATCCATGATGATCCGATTACATTTTCGGTAATGCCATTTAGGGTAATCGTTCCTGTCACTGCATTTCCTGTCAGGGAGAAATAATATGTATAATCACTGGCTCCTTCATATAAGAAACCGCTGTCGGCAAGTATAAGGGGTGGTTTTAATGCATTGTATTCCAGGCTTATTGATCTGCCGGAAGCAACTGCCGATAATTCATATTCAAAAGGAAGGGAGTTTCCCCCGGCATCTGTTTTGTTACGCCAGGTCTCGGTTCCGCCCTGAAAGATAAGTGCTTCAATGTTGAGACTGTCAGTAGCGAGGATGTTGTAATTAAGCGCCTGCGATTCGTTATAGAACAGTCCCAGGTCATCATCACTGATATTGAATATCCTGAATCCGTCAAAAATACTCAGGGGGCTATAGAAGTAGCTGAGCATATAGCTGTAGTGCTTCCCTGTTGTCTGCCCGGTTAAATGTCCGCTGGTGTACCACCATTCCGTCGGTTCAGAGGGATGTCTTCCTTCATCAGCAGGAAATGCTACCAGGCTGCCTGCAGGTTTAAAGGGATATGTCTTCCAGCCCTGAGGAAGAGCAGTGAGGCTTATCAGAAATAAAACAGCCGGGAATAACATTTTCTTTAATATATCGGATATCATCTGCATCTGTTCAGGGTATAGGAAATAGTCTGCAAAATATGCTCAGATGATTTTAAGCATGGGATCATTCAATTATTGTCCAATATAAAATACTGATTTCAACGCTCCGAGAGACAGTGGGACAGTTGTAACTGACTGCCCGGCTGTTTCAGATACACTTGCATTCAAATCTTCCCTTTCTCCAGTATGAGGATCCCAGAGAGCCAGTTTGTTCTTGCCTCTCAGGACAATACTTGTTTCAATCGGTTCATTTGTAGAATTGGCAATGAAATATATATCTCTCCCATCTTTTACTTTATGTATATAGGTAACCGCACCATCATATTTCATATTCATCTTTACAGGCCAGGTTGGTTCGATCTGTATCCTGACATCACGAACAGGGAGAGCTTCATTAAGCACATCACCAAGCATCTTAGGATCAGGGCGCGGCAGGAAGTAAGACTTACCGCCGGCATCATTTCTGAAAGCGAAATAGGTTTTGAAATCATCTGTATATGCGCGAATGGCAGCTAGCATCGGGCCATATTCAGGGATACCGAATATTTCACCGACAATCTGCTGGACCTCCCTGTCCTTACCAAACTCAGCAGCGTACTTTGGCAATACCGTTGTAGCTATGACAGTTCCTCCGGAAAGATAGAACTCCCTGACCTTTTGAGCTGTTTTCAGGGAGATAGTTTCGCATCCGGGTAAAATCAAAACCCTGAAAGATTCCCTGTTTACCTTGTTGTCAATGGTAAGCCGGCCATCGCTGATAATGCATTTATCCTGCAGAATTTCAGGGTGAATATATGTATAATCGATCTGCATTCCCCTGAAGAGCATTTCTCCCATTTCCATATAGGTATTCTCTGGTGTTACAATTCCACCCTCGAGAGCGAAATAAAAACCTGCATCAACCCTTCTGGCCGGGCCGCCGGTAACAGGCTCAACACCTGTTGGTTGTGCGAATTTATATTTTGCTGCCTGAGTTGCAACCGGGTAAAGCATTGCAACATCAGCCACATGCCGGCCACCCCGTAGCAGATATTCAAGACGACCAATATACTGTCCCATCTCCGGTGTTTCAGCTGCTCTCGGACGCCAGCCTGTCTGCTGGTTGATTCCCATGGTATGCTGGTCCATAGCTGTGCGCCAGGCAGCTTCAGCGGTCTGCCACTGTCGCTGGTATGCGGCATAGGTCTCTGCCTGGATAATAGGCCGGTCAAAGTTGAAGGCAGCAGAGGTAACTATTTTATACGAAGTGTTGGACCGGCCGGTAAACCATATATCATCTATTGTGGGTATCTGCTCATGCTTGAAGATCTTCATCAGATCCCCGAGTGTTCCAACCGGGTTTGGGGCTTCTTCCTGGTCCATGTGACCTGATAAGGCAACTCCGTGGTCTGCACACCATTTTGCCAGCTGTCCGATAAAATTCTCTGTATATAATTCTGTCCTGTATCCAAACAATGCATTACGTGCTGCTCCTGTTTCTTCGCCAATATCGTACCAGAGGGCCGGATAATACTTCATGGGGGAATAACCATATTTCTTTTTAAAGCCTTCATTGAAACCCGGAGTCCATAAGCGTCCGCTGACACTGTTATGCATTGAAGGCTCATCGAAAAATGTCTGTTTGATCATGGTTCCGAAATACTCTTTCAGGTTTTCATAGTATTTGTCGTACATTATACTGATAAGTTCGGATACAGCTTTTTCTGAAAGATAATCACATATGCCGCGGCGGCGGGATGAGTCCAGGTAGAATAACATCACTTTCCACCGGCCTTTTGGGACCTTTACCCTGAAATTAAAACCATCGCGGCTTACCTTGTCGGAAATATCAATGCATTCAAGTGTTTCCAGGTTCATCATGGTGATGCCTATATATATAGAGTTACTTTCCGGCATAGCCAGTTCAACCATGAGGGGTCCTGAAACATCCTGCTCGGTTTTTTCCAGACTTTTTTCGACATCTTCGGGGTAGGCTTCATAAAAAAGCCCCCCGGCCATGCCTGTCGGAAACTGTAATTCATCATAAAGAATGTCCATAGGCAATCCCTGCCTGAGGCCTTCTTCGATTGTTATTTTATAGAGCCTGAAGAATTCGTCATCGAGGTAGGTTGCATTGGGTTTTGTAGTAGTGCCATCTGCTCCCTGGGGCATTCTGCCTCTGTCGGGTGTGATCATGTATCCGCCGTAGGCCTTGCTTTCAACAGCTCTCTGTATCATGCCTCTGACAGCTTCCTCTGTCAGACCTGCCAGCTGGAAGGTGAACCAGGCATGTCCCATATATTGCTTTTCCGGCACTCTGAAATTATCATAGTCAATGTCGTTTTCGTAAACGCCAATCTTAATTTCCTGGTTTGAACCGGCTGCACTTTGAGCTGAAGTAATGGTTGGAAAATTCAAACCTGCAGCAATACACATAAGGCACATAGTTTTGTCCAAGTAATTCATCTTTCTGCATTTTAAATTAAGAGTTAATCAGAACATCAAGAAAAAGGTGTGGATAAGCACAGATTGCACCTGGGGAGCAAATGTGAGATCATCTCTATAAAATCCTTCTCCCGGTTCATATTAAATCTTAATATTTAGCTTTTAAGGTTTATTTTATATGCCGTTTTGGAACAGATCTCAATTTATAACAGAATCTGTTATTAGTAAAGGTAGTTTAATATGGATAAGAAGTCAAAAAATTTAACAATAACCGGATAAAAAAAGTTTGGTTAGAAAAGAATTATTTTTTATTTTTATTAGTAATATGTCTAACTGAAACTTGTGCTAAATGAAAATTCTTAAGAAATTATCCGTTGTATTGTTATTGACAATGTTTCTTTACTTGTTGCCTTCAATGATATCAAGTGGAGAAATCTATTATGGTCCGACCGGCGACGGTGCAGTGATCACATGCTCGGCTGGTAATTATGGACGGTGCTACAATGAGATTAGTAATCTATGTACCTATTATAATCTTATATCGATGGAATGTGACTGGACCGGCTATCAGTCTGATTATTGCAGCCTTTTTATTGTTAAATTATACAATATTTGTATAGATCTCATTTTTTAATTCTCTGAAAACGGGATGCATTATACGCCCGCTGAAGATTACAATATAGGTCATTGCGGTTATATTTTTTTTTATAATGGTAAAATTGAACCCTTTATTTTTAATATTCTTTTCAGGAATCATTATTTGCCTGGTTGTTCAGGGTTGTAATAATGTAACTGACAGTACAGGCAAAAAGGCTAATTCAGACTTTGTTACTATTTCTGTTGACATAGATAATGTCAGCAACCTGTCAGTATTCGATATTTTTAGCAGAATCGAGGTCATTCCTCTGAAGACAGAGGAAAATTCCATTATAAAGGAGATTGAAAAAATTATCTGTTTTGACAGTCATTTTTATATTCTCGATAAATATCAGAATGCGGTTTTTATTTTTGATTCTATTGGAAACTTCAGAATGAAAATTCAAAGAGTCGGAAACGGACCTGGCGAGTATTCATTATTATATGACATCAATATCAATCCTTATACAAATGAACTGGAGCTGTTGAATCCCAGAGGAGAACTATTAATATATAGTCTGGATGGTGAGTACAAAGGATCTATTGCTATTCCTTTAAGAAGTACCGCCAGATTCGCCCTGCTTTCCCGGGATACAGTTGTTTATTACTCCAGGTATGAAAAGAATAAACTATTCTATTTCTCAAGAAGTCTGAACAAAATAATAAAAGAAGAATTTGAATTCCCGGAAGTAATCCTTCGGACTCCTCTTATCTCGACCCATTCAAGTCCTTTTAATCAGTCCGGTTCTGAAACAACATTTTTCCAGGGATTCTCAAACGATATTTATAAGATAGACTCCTTATCAGTCAGATTAAAGTTCAGATGGGATTTCGGAGAACGTAATTTCGATTATAAAGAACTGCCTCTCGAAAAGGACATTCAGTTTTATGCGGATTATTTAAGGAGTTGCAATAAAGCTTATTGTTTTAATTACTATCTGGAAAATGAGCATTATATTCTGACGAGGTTTATGTATGACAAGCTGTGGAATACCCTGATATATGATAAAATGAAGAAAAAATATATGATTATTAAACGATTCAGGGAAAATATTGTTCCACCTGCAGTTCCGGTCTTTTTTAATGATGGAATAGTGACATTTATCGATCCTATGCAGGTGCAGATACTACTTAACGAGTCAGTACTGGAAGAACCCTATCGAAGCATTTTTACAAACCTGAAACCTGAGGACAATCCCGTTTTGATAAAGTATTACTTTAAAAACACGGAATGAAACCATATCTGATTGCTATAATTATTCTCTCCTTCATTAGTTCATTGCTGGGAGGGATCACATATTTTAATATTATTGATTCCCACAAGAAAGAGGCAGAGGAACCATTCGAGAGCTTTTATATGAACGAGCTGATAAAAGCTTCAATCGAGAATGAGTGTGTCGGATTGAATAATTCCCTTGTTTATTCGGGTAACGATTCAGAAAACAGTTTCCCCCTTTTTGACGTGGTCAATGAAGAATGTATTGTATTCAGATTCTCAGGTGAAGCCTGTAATGTTTGTGTGGATTTTGTCATGGAAAAACTGAAAAGCAGGTTTGAGGACTTTGAAGAGAATAAAAGGATTTTACTGATCGGCAGCAATATTAATTCAAGAGTAAAAGAGAAATATTATGGGAGACCGGTTTTATAATACTCATTGCACACGCCGGTTAATCTGACCACATTGCGCCGGAGTAAATTGACCACATCGAAGTTGATCATTTAAAAAGAGCTTTCTCACGGTAAAAAGTGGTTAAACAAATTTATCTTTTTTAATTCATAATTTCCATAGTTTTTTGTCTGTCCCTGGTTTTTCTCAGAGATTCACCTTTAAGTTCAACACGATGAGAGTCGTGGACGATCCTGTCAAGGATTGCATCAGCTATTGTTTTCTCCCCGATAACCTCATGCCAGCAGTTAACAGGAAGCTGCGATGTAATTATCATTGAAGCTTTCTTATGACGATCCTCGACTATCTCCATTAGTGCGGAACGGTTCTGATTATCAATAGGTATAAGTCCAAAATCATCGATAATAAGAAGATCCTGTCTCTCTATTTTTGAGATCTCTTTAAGGTATGATCCGTCCGCCTTGCCCATTTTTAACCTTGAGAAGAGTTTTCCCAGGTTTGCATAATATACCTTGAACCCCAGTGTACAAGCCTGATGTCCAATGGCAGTTGCCAGGAAGCTTTTACCAATGCCTGTGCTCCCGGTGATTATTATGTTCTCCTGTTTTCTGATGAAGTTACATTCTGCAAGGCGCATTATCTGGTTACGGTCAAGATTGCGTTCACTCTGATAATCGATGTTCTCCATGCATGACTGATAACGGAACCTGGCATTGCGAAGCCTTCTCTCTATGTTTCGGTTAAGCCTGTCATCCCATTCTGCCTCTATAAGCATCCTTACCAGCTCATCTGCCGAGAGGTTGGTAAGCTTGTCATTCTCAAGACTTGTTTCATAAGCCCTGGCCATTCCAAGCAGCCTGAGCTTTTTCAACTTTTCAAGTGTTTCCTGTGTCATTGTTTTGATTTATAGATTTATTACTGATAATAGTTTTTCCCACGGATGTTTTCGTGTACCGGTATATCTGCCATGAGCTCTTCATATGTCAGCAGATCATATTTGTTCTCAAGTATTGATTTTATTGCCTGGAAAGAGTAGTTCTCGTATTCTATGGCCCTTTTACAGGCATTTATCAGTCTTTCCCTGCCGACCTTGCGTTCAAAGCCAAGAACACCCTGGCAGGCTTTATAGGCCTGCTCCGGGTGAGATTTACTATCCATGAGACCCGTAATAAACTGCATGACGATTTTATCTATTGATTCAGCCCACCTGATAAACCTGTCAGGGTTCCACTCCGTAAGATACTTGTGTGTGCTGGCAAGATGGTCCGGATCGGTCGTGTAACCATAAGCTTTCCTATTCCTCGCATGCCTGGCAATACGCACATAGTTATAGAAGATCTCAACAACCGAAGACGAGTACATGACCTTTATTTTTTTACTTATATAATGGTATGGCACACTGTAATAGTGTCGATCTTCCTTAAGGCAGATATGACCGTTAACTGATACTGTTGAGTATTGCTGACGCTTAAACTCATAAGGCAGCGATGGCAATGGATGCAGCGCCTCTTTCTCAACCTCTTCAAAAAGTGCCCTCCGGCTGTACGGCCTGTGTGAGAACCTTGTATTATTATACTGCTCCATTATCTCCCATATCGCTTCATTTAACTCTTCGAGCGTGTGAAAGACTCTTTTATCAAGGATAGAGTAAATTCGCTGATATGCTATCTTAACGGCACCTTCAACCAGTGATTTATCCTTTGGCTTGTACGATCTCGCCGGGAGTATTGTAGTACTGTAATGAAGTGCAAAGTTCTCAAAGGCCTGGTTGAGAGTGGGCTCATAAAGCGAGCTCTTTGTAACGGCACTTTTGAGATTGTCCGGGACGATTGCCATCGGAACACCTCCATAGTAGGCAAGAGCATGTTCACAGCAACTGATAAGATCCTCCTTGCTCTGGCTCATCACAGCTTCTATGTATGTCAGCTGGCTTGCCCCGAGTACTGAGATAAATACTTCAACATCTGTTACCTCACCAGTATCCTTATTTACTATATGAAGCTTCTCCCCAGCATAATCAATGTACATCTTGTCTCCGGCTGTATGTTCTATATGCATCACCGGCTTACTCCTTTTAAGCCACCTCTGATAATGATATTTAAACTGTGATACTTTATAGCCTTCCGGATGCATTGCTATGTATCTCTCCCACAGAATGTGTCGTGTAATACCTCTTTTCTTAAGTTCTTTCTCCATGGTGGGAAAGAAAGACTCAAGAGCCTTGTATTTATCGGATGGCTCAGGGACAACATTCTCGCCGAACATCTGGTCAAGTTCGTGATCGCTAAGGCTTTCTACGATCTCAGGTGTCAATCCAAGACGGGTATATATTTTAAGGTATTTTTTTAAAGTGTTACGGGAGACCCCTGTTAACTCACTGATCTTTAATTTGCTCTCTCCTTGTGCAAAGAGTCTTAGCATCTGTCTTATCTTACTCATGTCTGTCTTTTTATTAGCCATAATCCAGCTGTTATTAATTAAAAAACAGCAAAGATCACAGCTTACTTTTTAAACACGAGAAAGACTCTTTTCAGGTGGTCAGTTTGCTCCGGCCAGAGGTGGTCAATTTGGTCCGGCGTGAGGTTGTCAGTTTCCTCCGGCTAAGGGTGGTCAATTTCACCGGCTTTTCCACATTAAGAGGAAAATACATATAAAGATATAACTAATAAATCAGATGTGCAACTATATTATTAGTTCATGTGTGCTCTCCTGTTATTTTGCACAGCTCAACTAATTTAAACAGATCCGACGAATTTCCGGACAGATTTCCGGTAAAACAGAAAGCGCTTCTTCTTCCCGTACCGATATCGGGAGTTCAGGAATACGGAGGGGCATATCCTTGCTTCGCTGCCTCCTTCATTTCATTCCGGAAGTTTCAGGATTTTATAAAAGAATATTAGTGTGAGTGTGAGTGTGAGTGCGGGAAAAAAGAGCGAGATTTCTCGCTCCCGCTCCCACTCTCGCTCTTTTTTATGTGGAGATTAGGGGAATCGAACCCCTGACCTTTAGACTGCCAGTCTAACGCTCTAGCCAACTGAGCTAAACCCCCATAATGTCACCGCAAAGGTAAAAAAATTATGTTATTTTTAACAAACCCCAAATGATTCAATTTTGCCGGGATAAGGCTATTTCGTAATTTTGCGACTCGAAAACGGCACTAAAATTGACACATTCTTATGACCAGAGTTTCCCTCTGAGGCATTACTGATGGCAAGAGATAAGGATAATATACCAGGTTTCGACGATATAGTGTTCGAATCACGTAACAGGGATTACGGAGCATATGTACTCCGGAAAAAATATCCGCGTGCTATTCTGACAGGTGTATTAATATCGCTTTTCGTCGGTTCTGCTTCGGTGCTATTGCCATTTTTCATAGAACCCTCTGATGAATTCATGGTTGCCGGGGGAGGCAGATATGTCACCGTGGAGATGGAGGAGCTTTCACCTCCCGAAGATTTTATATACGTGGCGCCTCCACCCCCTCCGCCACCTGAGACCAACAGATCGGAGGAAATAGCCAAATATACAGTACCCGTGATTGTAGATACACTTCTGACGGCAGAACCTGAACTTGCCACAATAGCTGAAGCTCTTGAACTGCCCGCAGACGATACGGATATAGAAGTATACAGCAACGGTATAGGAGACGATTTACTTATCGGTGACGGAAGTTCCGAAGGAGAACCGGCTTTCTTTCTTGTTGAGGTTATGCCTACTTTCCGGGGAGGAGGGCTTGACAAATTCCGCGAGTGGGTGAACAAGAGAACTAATTATCCCCAGGCAGCCGTCGATGCTAAAATAAGAGGCACTGTCTTCCTTACCTTTGTTGTTGAGAAAGATGGTTCGGTAAGCAATGTCACCGTTCTGAAAGGAGTCCATCCCCTGCTCGATAATGAAGCAGTAAAAGCCATCTCCGAATCACCCAGATGGAACCCCGGTCTGCAGCGAGGACAGCCGGTAAGAGTGAGGTACCAGATACCCATGAGCTTCGTGTTATGAACATAAGAAACAGTAATTGTGAATATTATACATGTCAGTGGTAAGGTTTTATTTGTAACTTTGATTTTGAAAATCGCGAAAAAATGAAAAATATTATTATCCCGACTCTGATCTCAGTCCTCTTATTTGCAGGATGCGGTTCGTCAAAGAAACACCTGGAAAGAGGAAATTATGATTCAGCAATAGCTACTGCTGTTAGAGAATTGCGGAAAAATCCCGACAACGAAAAGCAAATTGCAACTCTCGAACGATCCTATACGATCGTGAATGATCAGGACAATGAGAGAATAAGATTTCTTAAAATGGAAGGGCTGCCTCAGAACTGGGATGAGATCTATCAGATCTATAAACGGATGAGCGACAGACAATCAATGGTGAGAACAGTTCTTCCCCTGAGCATCGGGAACAGGAACATCGACTTTCCCTATGTTGACTATATGGCTGAAATGATTGCGGCAAAACGGAAGTCAGCGGATTTCTATTATGCCCACGGTAACGAGCTGATGAAAGCCGGACTTAAGGATTCATACCGTCAGGCCTTTTATGAATATGTGAGAGCCAAGGAATATGTCGGCGATTATGAGGGTATTGATGAGAAGATAATGGAATCAAAGGCATTGGGTATGAGCAGGGTATTTGTTTCACTCAGAAATTCCACCCCCATCATTTTCCCTGAAGAATTCGAAGAAGACCTTCTGATGGTTGACCTGCAGTCGCTTAACAGTGAGTGGGTTGAGTTTCATACAGAAAACCTTGATCCAGATTCGGAATTTGATTATTTCATTACCGTGAACATCAGAAATATTGCAGTAAGTCCCGACCAGACGGCCCAGCGTGACTCCGTAGTCAAAAAAGAAGTTGAGGACGGATTTACCTATCAGCTCGACAGCAGGGGCAATGTTATGAAGGATACTTCCGGTAACGACATTAAAATAATAAAGTATAAAACGCTTCAGTGTGCTCTTATTTCGACACTACAGACCAAATCATGCGCCATGGAAGGAGATATAGAGATCATCCAGATGAAACCAACCAGAGCGGTGGTAAAGAAAGATCCCATCGGAGCACAATCCACTTTTGAGCATTCTTCTGCCCGGGCCGTTGGCGACGTCGGAGCTCTCAACCCCTCGCAGCTCGAACGGACAAAGGCCACCATTATGCCCTTCCCGTCCGACATTGAAATGGTAATGAGATGTTCTGATGCCCTCAAAAAAGCTATCAGAGGCTCGCTTCAAAGTAACAGGAGACTGATAAATTAATGATCGATACCTCAGCTCCTGTTGAGAGAGTAGTACTTGTCGGGATCAACTATCCCGCCCAGGAAGAACAGGATACGGAAGATTATATTGACGAACTTGCTTTTCTTGCTGAGACTGCAGGAGCGTTTCCTGTTAAAAAATTTATCCAGAAACTTGATATGCCCGATCCCCGTACATTCGTGGGTTCGGGTAAAACAGAGGAAATCGCTCAATTCATCCGTGAGAACAATATCAACCTGGCAATCTTCGACGACGAACTGTCACCGGGTCAGATCAGGAATATAGAAAGAGAACTCGGTTGCAGAATCCTCGACAGGACAACCCTGATCCTTGATATATTTGCCAAACGTGCCCGCACCTCTTATGCCCGGACACAGGTTGAACTTGCCCAGTACCAGTATCTCCTGCCCAGACTTGCAGGTATGTGGACTCATCTCGAGAGGCAACGCGGAGGTATCGGACTGAGAGGACCCGGCGAGACAGAAATCGAAACCGACAGAAGGATCATCAGGGATAAGATAGCTCTTCTCAAAAAACAGCTGAAGAAGATCGACGTCCAGATGGCGACACAACGCAAACACAGAGGCAAAATGGTCAGGGTATCTCTCGTTGGCTATACCAACGTGGGCAAATCCACAATAATGAACATGCTCTCAAAATCGGATGTCTTTGCAGAAAATAAGCTTTTCGCCACACTCGATACCACTGTACGTAAAATGGTGATAGAGAACCTTCCCTTTCTGTTGTCCGATACTGTGGGCTTCATCAGGAAACTCCCCCATCATCTTATCGAAGCGTTCAAATCGACACTCGACGAGGTAAGAGAGGCCGACCTGCTTATACATGTGGTTGATATTTCACATCCCGGTTTCGAGGAACAGAAAAAGATTGTGGAGCAAACGCTGTACGAATTAAAATCAGCTGATAAGCCGGTGATCGTTGTCTTTAACAAGATTGATGCTTTTACATATGTAATAAGGGATGAATATGATCTTGAACCACTGAGGAGAGAGAACTATTCACTCGACGACCTGAAGAAAACCTGGATGGCAAACCATGGCAGCAATCCTGTTGTTTTTATTTCAGCTGTGACCGGTGAAAATACCGATGAGTTTAAAAGGATACTGTATGATGAGGTTAAGAAGATCCATATCACACGGTATCCTTATAATGACTTTCTGTTTGAATTACCTCCCAACCCCTCCCGATAAATCGGGACCGGGGGTTTTTCAATATAATTTCTTATCCACCATATATTCTGCAATCTGAATTGCATTGGTAGCAGCTCCTTTACGGATGTTATCAGAAACGATCCATAGGTTAAGGCATTTTTCTTTCGACAGATCCCTCCTGATCCTTCCGACGAATACTTCATCCCTGTTGTGTGAAAGGATGGGCATCGGGTACTTACTCGACGAAGGATCATCATAAACGGCGTTGCCGGGGAAATCTGATATCAGCCTGGTTACCTCTTCTATTTCGAATTCTTTTTCAAATTCCACGTTCACAGCTTCTGAATGGCCCCCAACAACCGGGATCCTTACTACCGTGGCAGTAACCATAATGCTTTGATCTTCAAGTATCTTTCTCGTCTCGTCGATTAGTTTCTGCTCTTCGGTTGTGTAGCCGTCAGGCTGGAAAGATCCACCGTGAGGAAAGCAATTCATGTCGATAGGATGTGCGTATGCCATCTCTCCCTTTATGCCTTTCCTCTCGTTTTCCATCTGTGTAACTGCTTTGACACCTGTCCCCGTTACAGACTGGTAGGTAGCAACAACCAGCCTTTTGATTTTATATATCCTGTGAAGAGGCGCAAGGGCCATCACCATCTGGATAGTAGAACAGTTTGGATTGGCAATTATCCTGTCGCCCTTCCTGATAACATGACTGTTGATCTCGGGAACAACCAGGGGTACGTCTTTATGCATACGCCAGTATGACGAGTTATCAATTACCACTGTCCCCTTTTCAGCAAATTTCGGGGCCCAGTCCCTGGATGTTGACCCTCCTGCCGAGAAGATGGCGAACTCAGGTAAGGCATCGACAGCATCCTGTACGCTTACAACCCTGACCGGCTTCCCCTTGAAAATGATTTCCTTACCTACAGATTTCTCCGATGCTGCAGGAATAAGCTCCGTTACAGGGAAATTCCTTTCTTCAAGGACTCTGATCATTGTGCGGCCCACCATTCCGGTAGCCCCGACTACTGCTGTCTTCATCTTCCGGATTTTGAATTTTAAGAAAAAAATACTAAGTTTACTATGGTAAAAAACGGTCAAAAATAACGTTTTTTTTACTTTCCATCCCGCTGCATGAAAAAAGTTGTTTTGTTGCTCCTGCTGATACCGTATCCGGCATTGTGCCAGATATCAGACGACTTTGAGTCAGGAACTCTGAATTCGTGGATTGAAGGTACATCAGGACGTTGGCAGGCAGACCTCACACAAAGCATCTCAGGAAACTATTCTCTTCATCATATTTTCGACAACAGCTCAGGTTCTTCCGACTGTATAGGCCTTCAGCTTACAAACCTGCATCCTTTTGAGGGTCATACCAGATGGAGTTTCTTCGTAAGGCATGGCAGTGATCCGTCTTCTTCCAACAACTGGGCTCTGTTTTTGATGTCGGACACCGATCCGGGGAATTTTAATAACGGGGCTATGGTAAGCGGATTTGCTGCCGGAGTGAATCTCAGCGGCTACGACGATACTCTGAGGATATGGAAGATTATTGGGGGAAATGTTTCATCTGTAGCTGAATGCCCTCTGAACTGGCAAAATGATATCGGAACAGATGCTCCGGTCCATATCATGGCAGAAAGAAAACACGATGGGATCTGGACTCTGGAAGTTTACTCGGAAGAGGACAGCCTGATAGCTTCAGGATCAGGGTTTGATGCGGATCAGGTTAACGGGAACTGGCTGGTGCTGAATTACAGGTACACCTCTACACGTGACAGGCTGCTCTGGCTCGATAATGTAATGGTGGACGGAGTTTTCTATGAAGACAAGATACCTCCCCGGATAACAGGAACGGGTGTTATCGGGTATCAAACCCTGGAGATATACTTCAGTGAAGACGTCACCCGTGATATACTGGACCCGTCTCTATTCTCTCTGAATGGTGATGATATGATTCCTGAAGAGATCACATCAATAAGACCGGGTATGATTTCAGTCCGCTTTCCTGAGCCGTTTCTTAACAAGAAGACTAATACATTAAAGATCAAACAATTGTGTGATAATTCCGGTAACTGCACCACAGATGCCGAAACTGAATTCTTTCCCGCCTGGGCTGAACCGGGTGATGTGATTATAACCGAGATTATGGCCGATCCGCTTCCTCAGGTATCATTACCTCAGGAGGAATATATTGAGATCTTTAACCGCACACCATGGGAATTTGATCTGACGGGCTGGAATCTTGGAACTGCAAACCAGCAGTACCCTCTCCCTCCGGTAAGTATAAAAGCCGGCGAATATATTGTTCTTTGCTCACAATCCTGTGTGAATGATTTCCTTCCATTGGGAAGAACCGAAGGTTTAAACTCTTTTCCGGCAATGACCGATGCCGGAAGGATAATATTTTTGTCGGATTCATCAGATAACCTTATTCATGGTGTTGAATATTCATCAGGATGGTACGGAAATAAGCTCAAGGAAAATGGTGGCTGGTCGCTTGAGATGACCGATACAGATTTTCCCTTTTACTGTGAAGGAAACTGGGAAGCTTCAGTATCGCTTCAGGGTGGTACACCGGGCAGGCCGAATTCGTCCTCACGGACAAACAGAGATCCGGTTTTCACAGGGCTTGTCAATGTTTTTCCCGCTGGACCAAGCAGCCTCGACATCATGTTTTCCGAAACGGTTTTTGGTCTGAAAGGAGAACCCGGAAAAGTTGTAGTCGAGGGTGACGCAATAAAGTCCGTATCTGTTACTGATCCACTGCAGAGAAAATTTAAGGCAGAACTTGCCGGGCCACTTTTCCCGGGGAGAGAATATTATCTTCTTATAACAGGCGACATAAGGGATTTCGCAGGTAATGAGATCCGGAAAAGAACTTTCAGGTTCGGGTTACCTGAACCGGCGGAAAAAGGAGATATGGTTTTTAATGAACTTCTTTTCAATCCATTACCGGACGATGTTGATTATATTGAATTCGTTAATGTTTCGGAAAAGACAATCGACGCTTCCCGGCTCTGGCTTGCTTCAGTTTCCCCGACTACAGGAGACACTTCCGCAGTGTCGGCTGTGTCTGAAATGCCCGTGTGTATCCTTCCCGGTGGGTTCTACGTGCCTGCAACCGATCCGTCGAAGGTCACAGAGCGTTATTTTTCTTCGGTGGAAGAAAATATCCATAGCGTTCAGACCTTGCCGTCAATGCCTGATGATAAGGGACATCTGCTTCTTTTTAACAGGGAGATGAAGATACTGGATGAGGTTATCTATTCTGAAAAGATGCATTATCCATTGCTTGCAGGGCACGAAGGTATCTCTCTTGAAAAAATCAGACCCGGACTTCCATCCTGTGAAAGTATGAACTGGCACTCTGCATCGGAGAGTTCAGGATGGGGGACTCCCGGTTCCGGGAATTCGGTTTTCAGCCTATCACCTTCTGCCGGCGCGCCTGTAACCCTGTCGTCGGGAAGGATCACTCCCGACAATGACGGTGTGGAGGATGTACTGGTAATCGATCTCGATCCGGTGGGAGTTGGGAATGTTGTTACAATAACCATTTTCGATGAGAGAGGAGGCTTTGTAAGGAGGATTAAGGAAAATTTCCTTGCAGGAGAGAGGGCGTCGATAGTATGGGATGGTAACGGTGATGATGCATCGCTTGTACGGAGAGGAGTATATATTATTCTGGTTGAGATGTTTGATGCATCAGGAAAGACAAGCAGGTGGAAGAGGGTTTGTACGGTTGTAAGATGAAAGGGATGATATTATTTTACCACAAAGATACTCAAAGGGTTTCTCAAAGGAACACAAAGGTCATTCTTCAAATTAATGTTTATGGAAAGAGAAATTTTCTTTAAAAAAGTACTGGATTGTTCATTCAAAGTACATTCAGCTTTGGGCCCTGGCTTACTGGAAAGTGCATATACCGAATGTCTGTTTTATGAATTAACAAAATCTGGTTTATTCGCTGAAAAACAGAAACCATTGCCTTTAGTATATGAAGAGGTAAAACTGGAAGCAGGTTACAGAATTGATTTAATGGTTGAACGATGTATTGTGATAGAAATTAAATCGGTTGAGACTCTTGCAGAAATACATCTTGCTCAAATTCTTACTTACTTAAAATTATCAAAATGCAATTTGGGGCTATTGGTTAATTTTAATGTATTGCATCTGAAAGAAGGAATAAAACGTGTTATATACTAATCCCTTTGTGTTCCTTTGTGAGGTACTTAGTGTTCCTTTGTGGTTAAAAGTGTACCATATCACAAAGAGGCGATCATATCCGTCATAAGGGTCGTCATGCGGTCTTCCGTTTTGGCGGCTTCTTCGATGACTGACTGATGGGTCGTATATTCAATTTTACCTTCGATACCGAGATCGGTGATGATGCTCACCGCAAAAACAGGCAGGTTCATGTGGCGGGCAAGGATCACTTCGGGCGTTGTGGACATTCCCACTGCATCGGCACCGATGATCCTGAAATATCTGTATTCGGCCGGAGTTTCAAAAGTAGGCCCGCTGGTCGACAGGTAAACTCCTTTGTGAACCTTGATACCGTGTTCTTGTGCAATTAGCAGAGCTTTATTGATAAGATATCTGTCATAAGCTTCTCCCATGTCGGGAAACCGGGCTCCTATCCTGTCATCATTGGGGCCGATAAGAGGATTGGGAAGCAGATTGATATGATCGGTTATGATCATTATGTCGCCTATCTGAAAATCAGGGTTAAGACCTCCGGCTGCATTTGATAGAAAAAGACATTTGATCCCAAGATATTTCAGAACTCTTACTGGCAGCGACATCTGTTCCGGACCGTATCCTTCGTAGAAATGGAACCTTCCTTTCATGGCAACAACTTTCTTATTGCCCAGTTCACCGTAGATAAGTTTTCCTTCATGACCCTCCACTGTTGAAACCGGGAAATGAGGGATCTCCCGGTAACTGAGCTCGATGCAATTGTGCATTTTGGCTGTGAGTCCTCCGAGTCCGGTGCCCAGCACTATACCTGCGTCAGGATCAATGAATCCTTCTGCTCTGAGAAACTCAGTTGTTTCGTTTATTTTTTCTAACATAATTTATTATCAGATTATCAAACTCCTCCCTGTCGTCATTCAGGAATTCTATTTCAACAGGAATATACCAGGAGAATGACAGAAAAGGTTCTGCAATATTAGCAAATTCCTTTAACCTCACTGCATCTTTTTCTGTTGTGATAACGTATTTCATAGGGGTCTTCAGCGACAGGAAGGCATCACTTATCTTTCTGATATCCTTTTCGGTGAATGTATGATGATCGCCGAATGACAGAAAAACAGAATCAACAAACTTCTTTTCAAGATATCTTTTCAGAGGTTCAGGATTTGCAATTCCGGTTACCAGCACCATGCCACGCTGGTTTATATTTTCATTTGACAGGATATCTTCTTCCTGGTCTGTCGTTCCGAAAACTCTCCGGGGCTTCCTGTATGAGAAGGTGGTAAAGAAAAGATTCTGGTAAGCAGGTTTGTCGATTTCCCTTACCATGATCCGTCGCTGAATAGGTGATAGATCAGAGTGACATTTTGTTATAAGGATAATGTCGGCTCTTCTCATATTTTTGCCGGCTTCTCGAAGGTTACCGTAGGGCAGGAGATGATCTCTGTAAAACGGCCTTTCATATTCTGACAGAAGTATGCTTAATCCGGGAATGATTCTCCGGTGCTGAAACCCGTCATCGAGCAGAATAACCTGAGTCTCCGGTTTTTCATGCAGTATACTGTTCACTCCCCGAACCCTGTCGCCATCAACGGCGACAGTAATATCCGGGAATTTTGCAGCTATCTGATATGGCTCATCTCCCGATTCGGAAGGATCAGAATCAGTGGTGACATATCTGAATCCTTTGCTATTTCTTTTATAACCCCTGCTCAGAACCGCAACCCTGAAATTTTTACTGAGAAGACCGGCAAGATATTCCGTATGTGGCGTTTTGCCTGTGCCACCTGCTGCAAGATTTCCGACACATATCAACGGTACCCTGAATTCATGCGATCGCAGGATAGAAGAATCGTACAGAAAATTCCTTACTGCAGTGATCAACCCGTAAAAGATTGAAAAAGGGTAGAGAAGTATAGTTCTCCTTTTGACCATCGGTCAGTTGATATCGATAAAATATGGCATCCGGGCCTGAATTCCTGTTGTATTGCTTATCTCTCTTAAGTCGTTGAAAAACCTTAAATATTCTCCGAGTTCTTTTCGGAGGAGTCTCATCGTAACATTACCGGATAGCTGGTTAAGCAGTTTTGTATAGGGATCCTGGATTGCAGGAAGTTCTCTCACCATGCATGTAGAGTCGAGACCAGCCAGGAGAGCGGCACCTTTTATTGCTTCGTCGAGACCGCCCTGCTCATCTGCAAGTCCTAATTCGAGCGCCCTCACACCGCTCCAGACTCTTCCCTGGGCAATGCTGTCGACCGACTCTGTCGTTTTCTTCCTTCCCTCAGCCACTTTTCCGACAAAATCAGCATAGACCTTTTCAATACTCAGTTGCATGGTGTTCTTTTCGAAGGGTTCCATTGTTCTGAAGAGTGAAGGGAAATCCGAATTCTTATTGGTATTGACTGTTTCGGTGAAGATCCCCACTTTCTGTTCGAGCAGTTTTCCGGCATTGGGAATAAGACCGAATACTCCTATCGATCCTGTTATCGTTGTGGGATTTGTATATATCTTCGTTCCGGGTGCAGATATGAAGTAGCCTCCCGATGCAGCATAGTTACCCATTGAGATCACAACAGGTTTTTCCTGTGCGGCAAGTTTAAGTTCTCTCCAGATGATATCCGATGCAATTGCATTACCGCCGGGAGAGTTCACCCTCAAGACAATGGCCTTTACCGAACTGTCCTTCCGTTCCTTACGGATGATGTCGGCGTAGTTGTTTCCTCCTATGTTATAATCGTTTCCCTTGCCCATAGCGATTGACCCGGAAGCATATATGACCGATATTTTATTTTTCACCGATATGCTTTTCTTTTTCCCCGGAACCTTTGTGTATTTAGCCATTGGCACAAGGTTTATCTTGTCGTCGGTGGTCAGTCCCGATCTTATCTTGATGGTGTCGTAAAGCTGATCGCGGTAAATGAGTCCGTCCACCAGTCTGCTTTCCAGTGCTCCTGTTGAAATATAACCTGTGAGGTCATCGGCAATCCTGTTAAGCTGAGCGGCAGGAATGCCCCTGGATTCCGATATCATTTTTACAGAGTGATCCCATATGGATCCTACATAGTCTGTTATCTGTGCCCTGTTCTCATCGCTCATCTTATCAAGCATGTAGGGTTCGACGGCTCCCTTGAATTTACCATGACGAACAACCTGCACTTCAACTCCGACTTTCTCGAGAGCTTTTTTATAGAACATGACTTCACCGCTGAGCCCTTTGAAATCTACGGTCGAAGAAGGATTAATATATATTTTGTCGGCAACTGACGAAAGATAATAGCCTTCCTGCAGAAGCACGTAATCGGAATAGGCTATGACAAACTTACCGCTTTTTTCGCGGAAATTTATCAGTGCATTACGTACTTCTTCCGTCGTTGCCCAGCCCGAAGAGGTGAGACCATTTTCAATTAGTACACCTTTAATTTTTTCGTCGTCAGCAGCTTTTTCAAGATTCTTCAGAATATCGTTCAGACCAGCTGCCTGAGTTACTGTCATGTTCATAATGTCGAAACCACTGAACGGATTAGTGTCGGTACGGTCGGGTATAGTTACCCCGGCGTTGAGGACCAGAACCGAATTCTCAGGGATTGAAACAGGTTTATTGCCTGAAGCAACCATTATGCTCAGGCTCGAAATCATAATAAGAAAGAAGAGAAGTGAAGCCAGTATTATACCTGCTATTGTGGCAAGTGTATAAATAAGGAAATTTTTCATGGGATAACACTTTAATAATGAATCCGTAAATATATAAAAACGATTTCAAATGATGCCCCGGCAGTGATATTTTAGTATATTTAAAACGGAAGCCGGCTGATATGAAAAATGTCTTTCTTGGTATAGGTTCGAACCTGGGTGACAGGAGGGAAAATCTGAAAACTGCACTTGACCTGATTACCCTGCATATAGGAGTGGTTTCGCATACTTCTTCGGTGTGGGAGACAGAACCATGGGGGTTCAGCAGCAGGGAACTCTTCCTAAACATGGTCATTGAAGTTGAGACTTTACTGAATCCGTCGGGACTGCTTGGAAGGATACTGATGATAGAAGCCGGCATGGGCAGGCTCAGGGATGGCATGGGCTATTCATCACGGATCATCGACATCGACATTTTATTTTACGGAAGCAGGATAATAAAAACGAAATCCCTTGTGTTACCTCATCCCAAAATACACGAACGGAAGTTTGTGCTTGAGCCCCTGAACGAAATTGCTCCGGAATTTGTGCATCCGGTGCTGGGGAAAGATATTTTTATATTGCTGGGAGAGTGCAGGGATAAAGGGAAGGTTAAGTTGTGGAGGAAGACCGACCATTGACCTCACACTAATCGGTACAAGCTTTCCAGGTAGTTTATCCCCTTTTACGGGGTTCCGGAACATTTGCCTGATTTCACCATAACACGATCGCAGTGTCACAACAACCCGTTATCGGCAAAGCTGTAATATTCTTTTCCGGAGATGATAATATGGTCCAGAAGCTGTATATCGATCATATTTCCTGCATCTTTTATCTTGCCGGTTATTTTTGTATCCGATTCGCTTGGATTAAGATTGCCGGACGGGTGGTTATGGCATACTATTATGCCTGAGGCGAGGTTTTCGATGGCCTGCTTCATGATCATCCTCACATCGGTGACAGTCCCGCTGATACCTCCCTGGCTTAATTTCATCCTGTTTATAACCCGGTTCGACCTGTTCAAAAAGAGAACCCAGAATTCTTCGTGGGGAAGGTCTGCCAGGAGGGGCTGGAAGATGCCAGCCACATCACCGGAGCTCCTTACCTGGTTAAGCTCCTCCGCTTCAGCAAGTTTTCTCCTTCGTCCAAGTTCAAGGGCTGCGGCTATCGTTACAGCCCGCGCCGGACCTATGCCCTTAATCTTTCTGAGCTCGGCGATGCTCAGTTTACCCAGGCTGTTAAGGTTGTTATTAACCATTTGCAGCAGTTCACGGCCAAGGTCGACAGCTGACTTGCCTTTTTTCCCGGAACTGATTAGTATTCCAAGCAATTCAGCATTGCCCAGGCTCGATGTTCCCTTGGTGATAAGCTTCTCCCTGGGCCTCTCCTCGACGGCCCAGTCGGTAATTTTCAGTGACATACAGCGATTATAATTATTCCGTGAATAAAGATAGGAAAAATAGAAGTCACCTGGTCACTGACAGGGTTAAAAATAAAAAAAGGGGCTTTGAAGGCCCCTTAATATTGAATGAAAAATTCTTTTATTTCAGGTTGTCGACATGCTTTTTTGCTGAGGATTTGAGGTTGGCTGCCTTATTGGGATGTATTATATTCCTTTTGGCCAGCTTATCCAGCATGGAGTTCATTTTTGGAAGTAACTCTTCAGCTTCTTTTTTGTTTTCGGAAGTACGCAGAGTCTTGAGGGCATTACGCATTGTCTTTGCCTTATACCTGTTGCTCTCATTCCTGGTTTTGGTCTGCCTTATCCTTTTCTTTGATGACTTGTGATATGCCATGTTGTATTTATTATTCCGTGTAAAAAAAATTGTAGTCCATAGGGGAATCGAACCCCTGTTACCAGGATGAAAACCTGACGTCCTAACCACTAGACGAATGGACCTTGTAAAGAACTTTAAAATGCGGATGCAAAGGAAGAATAATTTTTTTGATCTGCAAAATAATTTGTCAAAAATCAGCTTCTTCCCTGGCTAAAAAACATACCTTACCGATATAGCCGTATTCAGGCCGTTCCATCCTGTGTATCCTCCTAAATTGATACTCGGAAGGATATCGAATGAAAGATTCAAAGGTATGTTTCTGAAGACGTATTCTAATCCAATGAGTGCATCGACACCGATTACCGGCCCGGCATATTCTTCCCTGGAGTACAGGTAGGGTGTCCTGGAGGCATCGATTACTCCGGCATGGACGCCAAGGCCCCAGTACCAGTAAAGCCGGGGCTCAAGACCTGTTTCATGTTCGTTCTCGAAGAGGGCTGAAATTATGAATCCCCTTAAATTGGCAGCGGCCACAAACTCGATTGCATCATCGCGGTCGAGAAAATGTTTCACGCTGATCCCATAGGGAAAGCCAAAACGCAATCCTGCTGCGGTCTTAAATGGTTGTCCGGAAACATTCAGTGCAACCACCAGCAATAATACCAGGACGAACCGTATTTTTAGCATATAGAATTTTCAATTTACTGTATCAACAAATCTTTCGTCAGCTTGTTCATGTCGCATCCGTCGAAGTCGCCTGAACTCATGAACAGGTAAACCGGATCTGTGAAATTTTCCTGCCTGATAAACGTAAAAAGGTCAGAAGAATTGTCGAAAATGTAAATTGAATCATCCCCGAAAGCTTCCCTGATCATTCCGGGAGTCAGCGATGGAAGTCTTTTCAGGGCTATTGCATGAGGGTTATAGTAAACCACTCTGACAGAGGCTTTGTCCATGCTGTTACGATACTGTGGAAGAAAGCCGCTGCTCAGGCTTGAAAAAGTATGGAGTTCCAGACATGCTAAGATCGTTCTTCCGGGGTGTCTGGATGCTACCGCTTCAACGGTTGCCTTCACCTTTGAAGGTGAATGAGCAAAATCGGAATATACTATTCCTTTATCATTCTCTCCCGTTTTCTGAAGCCGCCGGGATGTTCCGGCAAAACTCTGAATGGCATCATAGAACTGGTCTTCGGTAATACCTGCAGCCAGACAGGCTTCCCTGGCGGCAGAAAGATTCTGCATGTTATGCTCTCCGAATATTTTTACCGGCACAACCCTGTTATGCGTTGCCGCGTAGAATCCCTTCCTGTTCTGGAAATGACCATGAACCGTATAGGGGATCTTCCTGATGCCGGAAGATGTCGCCTCAGCTATTTTTTTTACCTCCTGATCTTCCCTGAAATAGATAAGGCAACCCCCGGGGCTAATCTTGGTGGTGAAGATCCTGAACTGTTCAACATAGTTTTCAAATGTGGGAAAGACATTCATATGATCCCAGGCTATCCCGTTCAGAACAGCTATGTCGGGCATGTAAAGATGAAATTTAGGGCGGGGATCGAGGGCTGATGTAAGATACTCATCTCCCTCAAGGACAGCTATTTCAGAATCGTCCGACAAATGTACCATTGTATCATAACCGTCCACCGATGATCCGACCATATAGTCAAATTTCCGCCCCGAGTGTTTCATGACATGCATGATCATGGCAGTGGTTGTTGTTTTGCCGTGACTGCCGGCAACGACGATCCTTTTCTTGTCCCTGGTCTGTTCGTATAAAAATTCAGGAAACGACAGGATCCTGATACCTCTTTCTGCGGCCCTGACAAGCTCAGGATTATCAGCCCTGGCATGCATCCCCAGTATTATTGTATCGATTGAAGGGTTAATCCTGTCTGCATCCCAACCCTCTTTTTCAGGCAGCAGACCGCAGGATTCAAGCCTGGATCTTGATGGTTCAAATATCTCATCGTCGGAGCCGGTGACCTCATATCCTTTTTTATGAAGTGCAATGGCAAGGTTATGCATTACGGCGCCACCGATGGCTATGAAGTGAATTCTCATTTGTTGCTGGTTACTGGTTGCTAGTTGCTAGTTGCTAGTTGCTAGTTGCTAGTTGCTAGTTGCTGGTTGCTAGTTGCAAGTTAAGACAGTATTAGTTTGATGGCCATACCGACAGATTTTTTGATGTGACGGATTCATTTTCCACGGCTCCTTCGGGCAGGAGGAGGACGACGAGGGAGATTTTGGCAGAGGCCGGTAAAGTTGCTTCAAAGCCGGTGAAGATTGTTCCCGGGTTTGCGGCATCGTATGAATTCGGTGATACTGTACTCCAGGTTTTCATTGTCACATTGGCAGGCTGCACTACTTTCAGGATCATTTTTTTACCGTTCTTCACCAGTTCTGCCGTTTTAGATCCGGTTATGGTAACATCAGCTGATGTAAGGAGATTCCATCTGATAAGTGTTGTTGAGGCAGTTGTTTCAACTTCGTCACGTACCATGACGTATGAATCATCCACTATGGCTATACCCCTTACCGCTTTTGCAAGTTGTCCGCTATATACTCCCGTAATATCTGAAATTGCATTCAACATACCGGTTCCTTCGTAGTGGCTGCCGATAATTGCGTTTCCTGTTACATTCTGAAGCTTGTCATTTACGGTGAGGGTGTTATGTGCGCGGTTGTTATACCTGAAGACAGTCCATCTTTCAGAGTTCTGTGACCTGTTCCACAGATCCACTCCTGCTGTTTCGAGTGAATTATAGTCCTGTGATCCGAAATCCATTGCCCATCTTTCTCCATTGGCATCCATGATAAAAGATCCTACGTCCATATGGCCATGATTTACATAAGGAGATCCGGCTTTAAATCCGACAAAGATGTCGTTTTTATCATTCCAGCCGGTTCTCATCAGTGCAACAGGGTTCTTTCCCTGGCCTGTCCACACCCGGTATGAGGGAGGAGTGATGTCTTCGGTAATGATACCTGTGCTCCACACCAGGAGAGAAGGAAGAAGGCGGTCAGCGGGTAGTGTTTTGTTGTTAAGGAAATATCTCTCCGACCACAGAACAGATGGATCTTTAAGCCTGGCAGCGAACCAGTACATCGCCGGATTGGTATTGGCACCGGAACCGCAGTCGGAATAATTGAAAGGCATTCCAAAGGGACCTGTCATATTCTCAAGGTAGCCTGCAGTTTTCATGAAACCCTCTGCTGAAGGGAGTTTGTAATAGTCGCCGAAAGCTTTTTCCATGGCACTCAGGAACATGACATGAAAACTTGTTCCATAGCCCCAGTATCCGTATCCTTCAGGATAGGCACCGTCGGGATTATAATCTTCCATGGGCAGTGCCGTTGAGGTAACGGCCCGTTCAATCATCTTAAGAGCCAGATCCTTTTCGTCTTCGTAAACGGCAAGAGCTCCAAACACCATTCCGGCATTGCATACCTGGTTCCAGTTATTGGAGTTTTTTGCCCAACCCGAATTCTGACTCAACAGAGAAGGTTTCAGCCCCTTTTCCACGATTGCCTCTTTAATTACGGACTTCGATTCCTCTGTGAGATTTTCGTAAAGCCAGTCATAGCCAATGGCCATAGCCATGGTCATCTCGGCAACATCGAGAAAATGGCTTGGATTCCAGTCACTGAAGGCTGCCACAGCCAGCATTTCTTCCTCTGCTCTTGCAAGGAACCTGTTATCGGCTGTTTTACGGTAGCTGTATGAAAGGTAGTAAATTCTCTTCAGGGCTTCTCTCGATTTTGAAAGCAATCTTCTTCCAGTCAAAACTCTCTCCACAGGAGGCTTATCGAGCATCGCTTCACTCTGATCGATGATGAAACTGCTTACCGTAAGCCAGCGTCTGTCAGCTGCAATAGTCTGATCCACAAGGGCTTCCTCGCCTTTGAGAAGAAGTATGCGCGGGTGGGAAGGTGGCTCTCCGGGTATGGTGCTTTCTGAAGCTTTACAGGAATAAAAGAAAATTACTGAAATCAATAAGATCAGTTCAAGAAGATGTTTACTTTTCATTTCAATATTTTTTAATCGGATCTAAAGTTATACAAAAAATTTTTCCGGCCTTTTAAACTGTTATATTTGCAATAATATAGGTAAAAGAACCTGCTGATCATATGAAGATCCCCCTGTACAGGCACGATTACAAGGGAGGGCACCAGGTAGAACTTTTACAGAGCGGGGAGCCCTTTTTTGCAGCTGTTGAAAAGGTTATCAATGAAGCCCGGCATTTCATACATCTGCATACGTATCTTATTGATGAAGATGAGACGGGGATCCGTATTATCAACTCACTTATCAGAGCATCGGAAAGAGGAGTAAGGACCTACCTTCTCCTTGATGCCTTTGGTACCAAGTATCTTTCAAAAGAGCTTCTTGACAGAATAGAAGGTTCGGGAATACTATTCAGATTCTATTCCCCGACACTGGTTACAAAGGGTTTCCAGCTGAGTCTCCGGCTTCATTCAAAGGTGGTGCTGGCTGATGGGGAAAAAGCTATTATCGGCGGACTGAACTTTGCCGACCGTTATTATGGCACAAAGACCTTACCAGCCTGGCTCGATTTTGCAGTACTGATAAAGGGACCTGAGTGTATAAAGCTCCTGGCTGTAGTGAAAAGGTTATGGAATAAAACATTTATCTCTTCCAGGGAAAGGTCACGTGAGCAAGTTCACTCAACACCATATCATAGTGAAAATGTCAAAGTAAGGATACTGGTCAATAACTGGTACAGGAACAAGATGGAGATTCTTAAGAGTTACAGGTCGGCAATAAGGCATGCGGAAACGGGGATACTTATATTTGCAAGCTACTTCCTGCCGGGGAGAAATGAACGCCGCTTACTAAAAAATGCCAGTCAGAGAGGGGTGGATATAACAATTGTACTTGCAGCCGAATCGGATGCTCCGATGTTCGACAGGGCAACACACTTCCTGTATGATTTCATACTCAGGAACCGGATAAAGATCTTTGAGTACCTTCCTTCAAATCTTCATGCCAAGGTTGCAACCATCGACGGTAAATGGAGTACTGTCGGAAGTTATAATATAAACCATGTAAGCGATTACGGCAGTATCGAAATAAATGCAGGTATCCTGGACGAACCATTTGCAAAACATTTTGAAACAGTTCTCCGTGACATTATCCGACGCGACTGCCGTGAGGTAACTTTTGATGAATTCAGCCGGAGGAGCACATGGTTCTCAAGGCTTGCAGGGTGGTTTTCATATCAGATGATCAGGCTGGCAACCAGGATAATGTATCAGCTTGTGACAAGGAAAAAAAGATCGGGATAAAAGGCTTCAGTTCTGATGGAAGCTCATGGAGATAAAATCCAGCACCACAGGCAGGGCACTTCTCCAGTAACTCCATGAGTGCCCTCCGTCGCGGATCCTGAATTCATGGGGGATCTCCTTTTTGCGCATAGCTATATGGACCAGAGAATTACCCTCGTACAAAAAGTCATCATCGCCACAGTCGATATACCATCTCACCGCTCTCTTCTGGCTGTCAGGCATGGATGCAATAAGGCTCAGCACGCTGTACTTTTTGAAGTATGCTTCTTTATCTGAATCAGAGATATTTTCATCCACCGGCCAGAGTCTGTAGTTTTTAAGCTCTTCGATGCTCCGGGGGCCGGTTGCAGCACTAAGAGGACAGGCTGAAGAAAACAATTCAGGATGATGAAGGGCGTAAATGAAAGTGCCTTCACCTCCCATCGACAATCCTGCTATTGCCCGATACCTCTTTTCGCTTTTAATGCGATATGTTTTTTCAACAAAAGGTATGAACTCTTCGAAGAAAAAATCTTCATAACGCCATTCCCCCTTGACGTCGTTAACGTATCCGCGTCTTCCCGTGTTGGCATCAGGCATGATGATCACCATAGGAGTGACTGTCCCTGCAAGAATAGCCTTGTCGGCAATGTGCAGAACCTCGCCGAACTGAACCCATCCTGTCTGATCGTCGCCTGCCCCGTGAAGAAGATAGAGAACAGGATAACTACGTTCGGAGGTTCCGTAATCGGGCGGAAGATATACTGCATATTTCCTTTCCATTTTCAGTATCCTGCTGCTCATGGTGAGGTTATCCATTACCTTGCCGGTCTGACCTGAAGTAATGGCAACCATTGCTGAACAAAGAAGAGTCAGAAGTGTTTTTTTCATGATATGGTCTTTAGCAGATGTTAATTGAATTTAATGTTAATATTTCATGTGTAACCGAAAGTTATATTTTACCCGCAACCCTCAATCTCCAACCCGCAACTGAACCTTAAAGATATCTTATTTACCGAATCCATCAAAAATTCTTAACCTTGTAAAAAGAAAAAATATGAAACTTCACCTTTTCAACATATCAAATTTCAAGGTCGACGGCGGAGCAATGTTCGGTGTAGTTCCAAAAGCATTATGGTCACGGGTATATCCTGCTGATGAAAATAATCTTATCACACTTACGCTGAATTCGCTTATAGTTGAGACAGGCGGACGTGTAATCCTTGTCGATACCGGCTGGGGAGACAAGCAGGACGAAAAATTCTTCCGGCATGTTCATCTGCACGGAGGCGAGGGACTTGTGGAAGGACTCAGGAACAGGGGATATGGACCGGGTGATATTACCGATGTTGTCCTCACTCATCTGCATGCCGATCATTGCGGGGGTTGTGTGAGGCAGATACAAGGAGGCACAGGCTATGAGCTTGTCTTTCCTGATGCAATTCATCATGTCAGCCGCACGCAGTGGGAATGGGCCTTGAAGAACAATCCCAGGGAGGCTGATGCTTTTCTTGAGGAGAACATTCTTCCGATCGGACAGAGCGGAAGGCTAAACCTTATCGATGAGGATGGCCCCCTTTATGAGGGATTTGAACTCAGGATATGCTACGGGCATACACCGGGACTCATGGTTCCGGTAGTTGATCATAAGGGAAAGAAACTGGTTTACACCGGTGACCTTATTCCTACCATGGCTCATATACCACTTATCTGGAACATGAGTTATGATATTGAATCCCTCAAAACGATCGAAGAAAAAAAATCAATTCTGGAAGAGGCAATTGCCGGTAATTATATCCTTGTCTTCCAGCATGATGCTCAGGCTGAATGTTGTACGCCTGAGATGACCCCCAAAGGTATCAGGGCCGGGAGGAAATTCAGTTTTGGCGAGATTGAAGGGTATTAAAAGAGACATGTTTTTAATTGTTTCTTTTATCATTTGTTAGTACATTTGGTATACCTTCTCGATTCTGTTTAAAAAATAACACAGGCCATGGCAGATTTCAACTATGAAAGACCTTTTCAGATTGAAAAGGACAATACGGTTTACCGGCTTCTTACAAAAGATCACGTAAAAGTTATTGAAGCTGAAGGGAGGAAGATACTTAAGGTCGATCCTGAGGCACTCGAACTTCTTGCCCGGAATGCAATAAGTGACCTGTCGTTTTATCTGCGTTCTTCTCATCTCGAGAAGCTTGCGAAGATACTTGAAGATCCTGAGGCAACCGATAATGACCGTTTTGTTGCCTATGTTATGCTTCGCAATACAGTTATATCGGCAAAAGGCGACCTTCCGTGGTGTCAGGATACCGGAACGGCAATCGTAATCGGGAAGAAGGGCGAACAGGTATGGACAGGTGCAGATGATCGGGCACACCTGTCAAAAGGCATTTTTGAAACTTACAGGGACAGGAATCTAAGGTACTCACAGGTAGTTGCCACTTCGATGTTTGACGAAAAAAATACCGGTAGCAACCTGCCTGCCCAGATAGATATATATGCAACTGAAGGTGCTGAGTATGAGTTCCTATTTATCACCAAGGGAGGTGGATCAGCTAACAAAACATTCCTGTACCAGCAATCAAAGTCGCTGCTCAACGAAGAGTCACTGGTTAAATTCGTCAAAGATAAGATAAAGGAACTAGGGACCTCTGCATGTCCGCCATATCATCTGGCACTGGTTATTGGAGGTACTTCAGCTGAAGCGACTCTCAAAACCGTGAAAGAAGCCTCTGCCGGGTATCTCGACCATCTGCCGGTTACCGGTAGCTCGGGTGGACGGGCTTTCCGTGATATTGAGTGGGAGAAGAGGATAGAGAAGATATGTCATGAATATGGAGTAGGCGCACAATTCGGAGGAAAATATTTTGTTCACGATGTACGTGTCATCCGGCTTCCCCGCCATGCAGCTTCGTGTCCTGTAGGGCTGGGAGTAAGCTGCAGTGCCGACAGGAATATAAAGGCTCATATAAATGAGAGCGGGATCTTCCTGGAGGAACTTGAAAAGAATCCTGAGCGTTTTCTTCCTGAAAAGGCTCCCGAACTGGAAAAACCTGTCGAGGTTGATCTCGACAGGCCTATGAATGAAATAAGGGCACAGCTCACAAAATATCCTGTGAAGACAAGGCTCAGCCTGAGCGGAACACTTGTTGTTGCACGCGACATAGCACATGCCATGATTAAAAAGATGCTCGATGAAGGTAAACCCATGCCACAGTATTTCAGAGATCACCCAGTCTATTATGCAGGTCCTGCCAAAACGCCGGAAGGAATGCCTTCAGGAAGCTTCGGCCCTACAACAGCCGGAAGGATGGATTCATATGTTGATCTTTTCCAGAGTCTTGGAGGATCATTGATCATGGTTGCCAAAGGTAACCGTAGCAGGTCGGTCATTGATGCCTGCAGAAAATACGGGGGCTTTTACCTGGGTTCGATAGGCGGACCTGCAGCTATACTGGCTGCTGAAAATATCAAATCTGTGGAGCTGCTGGATTTTCCTGAGCTTGGGATGGAGGCAATTCGCAGGATCAGAGTTGAGAATATGCCTGCCTTCATTATCACCGACGACAAGGGGAATGATTTCTTTGACGAGTATAACAAACAGGCGTAAAGACGTTAAGGCGTGACGGCGTGAGGTATGTGGTGTGCGGTGCTTAATTGATATCAGTTATCTCAAAGATCTCATGTCTGTCCATGTCGCGCCAGTATTTGATGGTACTGGCCCTCACAAGTTCCCAGTAGATATTACTGTCAAGGCCGTAAATGTAGTTTATCTCCTTAAGCTCCGATGTGATCTTTGATGCTATCTCTTTAAGAAGCGATATTCTGATTTTTCTGTTCATGTATCTTATTTCAACCATTGGAAATATTACCGAGTCGTTTCTCACGGTCAGCAGCCCGTGACCCGGGGTAGCTCCTGTAGCTACCTGCAGGCCGTCATTCATGCAGCTTAGCGGTGGTGTTGATCCGGCGTAGGATACTATCATGAATTCATCAACACCGGTATTGAAATATTCTCTGGCGCGGACACCCATCTTGACACCGATTATCTCAAACACACCCAGATGGCGGTGTATCTCGCTTGCAATGACTCCCGAGAACCATTCGTCGTGTCCGTGTTTTAACATTATCTCTTCAACGTAAGGTTTGATGTCGTCGGTAAAGAAATCCGGATCAGACGGTAATTCTTTAATTATCTGTGTCTCCTGGACGGTCTCACCTTTCAGTATTTTTATTGCCAAAGTCCTTAATTCAACCTTATCCGCAGGGAAGCAATCTGAAATATTTCCTGCCGTTTTTACCAGGAAGAGTGAAGGATTATGAATGAAAAGGGGGACCATGTCATCTGTGCCGGAATAGGTAAAATTATGTTCTTTCATCAGGTCTGTGGTAAAGCTGCCGGCCAGTTTCCGGCCGTATGGTGTTTGCACCTCACTTATTTCCTTCAGGAAGTCCTGATAGTAAAATACCTCGTCATCATGCGAGAAGCTTCTGACGATCTTTACAAGTAGTTCCTGCTTCAGCATTTTTTCTGATGCTTTCCTGTCGATATTATAGTTAAATCCCTGTCTGTCGTCATAGCCATCGGCGCTCCAGATGAAATCGCTGATCCTGTCTTTGAATGAAGGAATCCGGTTCAGCGCTGTCCATGCTGTCGACATACTTCCCAGACTTACAAATCTGACCTTATACTGACCTGAATTTAGTATTTCGGCGATTAACGAAAGATAGTCAGGGGCCTTATCGGGGTTTAAATTCTTTTCATCACCCCATTGGGCCTGTAAAGCAACAGGGAAATTCCTGGACACAAAGGAGCTTTCCCTGTTAATGCCCACCGGTATACCTTCGTGAAAATATGAATTAAGCATACTTTTTACTTTTCTGAAGGCGTTATCGGCTGAAAGGGCACCCGGCGAAACAATAACAGCCAGGACCCTGACATCGGGAGAGGCCAGAAGCATTGATATGGCACGCATATCGTCTATGCCTCCGTCAGTATCAACTATCACATAATGAGAAGGTTTCCAGGGATGCGAGCTTAGGCTCACCGTCATAATCAACCCTGCCAGAGCAAAAAAAATACGTTTCATACTGTTAAATAACGGGTAAAAATATTAAATATTTGGATTTCCCGGTTTTTATATTTTGCTATCTTCAACCCGGTCAATTTTTTATTATGAAGCGATTCTTTTTATGGTTTTTACCGGGACTTTTAGGCGGGGCTCTCGTGATAATTGGAGGAAACAGAGTCCTCGAAAAGACTTCGACAAACGATTATTGTGTTTCCTGTCATATTCATCCTGATGCTGACAATAGCTGGAAGCGGTCTGTCCATTACGAGACAGCTTCCGGGTACAGGGTCGCATGTGTTGAATGCCATCTTCCCCCGAAAGGGGATGGCTATTTGTGGGCAAAAGGCACAACAGGACTGCGTGACCTCTGGAGTTTTTATACAAAGGATTCTGCATCATTCGACTGGAATGCAAAAGGCCGGCTTGAACATGCCCGGGGGCATGTTTATGAGAGCAGTTGTATAAAATGTCATGAAAACCTGTTCCCGCTAACTCTTACAAAGGAGGGCGAAGATGCTCATCTGTATTACAGGCAGACCGAAAAGACTCCCGATCTGCACTGCATCAACTGTCATCTCAACTCCGGGCATTATATTGAAGGATACACTCACGGCAGCAACACAACTTTCGGGACCGTATCATCGGCTCCTAAAGAAATATTCACTGAAGCAACAGAAGTTACATCTTTTGAATCGTTTACAGAGAAGATCCCCGGTTCCCCGGTTTCTTTTAATATGATCGCCATTCCCGGAGGCAGCTTCAGAATGGGGAGTCCGGCCGATGAACCGTTCCGCAAAGCCGATGAAGGCCCGGTACGGGAGGTGGAGATAAGCCCCTTCTTCATGGCGGAAATTGAGGTAACATGGGATGAATATCTTGCCTTCTATGCCCAGACCGCTGCTGAAGGAAGAACAACTGACACCGAAGGATTAAGGACTCAGAAAGCACCCCAGACCGATGCCATCTCAGGGGCCACACCGCCTTACGGCCAGCCCGATCAGGGATGGGGACTGGGGACGAGACCTGCAATATCATTTACCTATCATGCAGCTGAGACCTACTGCAAATGGCTATCCATGGTAACAGGAAAGACATATCGTCTGCCTACAGAGGCTGAGTGGGAATATGCGTGCAGGGGAGGTACTTCCACACCTTACTTCTTCACCGGTGATCCTCTGAAGTTTCAGAAGACGGGCTTCAGGGCAAAAATCTCCAGGAATGATACGGCAGTGATAAATTCATATGTCATATTCAGAGGCAACAGTCCTTCGAAGACACAAACGCCCGACATGGTGTGGTCCAATCCTTTCGGCCTCAAAAACATGCTGGGTAATGTGGCAGAATTCTGTTCCGACTGGTATCAATCCGATGCCTTTGCTCAATACCCCGAAGGAATCCTGAGAAATCCGACAGGACCGGAGACAGGAGAGGAACATGTGGTAAAAGGAGGATCATTTCTTGATATGGCAGGTCAGGTGCGCAGTGCATCACGCAGCTATACACGTACCGAAGAGTGGCTGAAGACAGATCCTCAGATACCCAAAAGCATATGGTGGTACTCCGATTGCTACCATGTCGGTTTCAGGGTCGTGTGTGAGTTTGACGAAAAGACAGGTAACTGAAATATTGTCTCAGTTTTAAGTATCCATAAACCTCAGAGCACGATAAGTTTTCGGTAGTCATTCAGTAGTCATTCAGTAGTCATTCGGTAATCACTGATTTGTGTGACAATGAATGACGGCCGAAGGCCATATGACAGCGAAGCGAATGACCATGAATAACGGTGGTAAGTTAAGATTAATTTATGGGTTAAACTGATTTTATTTACAAGCTCCAATCATCATTCAACAACATCGATCTGTTTCTTTTCCCTGAAGAAGAAGATAAAACCAAGGAGGACTGCAAATGCTATCCAGGCAGGAACAAACCAGATCTTTTTCCACAGGTATTCATTGTTCACGGAATAATGACTTGTGACAAATCCGGAGATCCATGTACCAATGAACATGCCGAGTCCGTATGTTACAAACGTGAATAGGCCCTGGGCTGCATTTTTGATCCTTTCATTGGATTTCTTTTCAGTATACATGTATCCCGTAACAAAGAAGAAATCGTAACATATGCCATGGAGGATTATCCCGGCATATAGCATCCACACAGCTGCATCCATGTTACCGAATGCAAAACACAGATACCGCAGCAACCATGCACTCATTCCGATAAGGAGCATATACCTGACTCCTATTCTGTTGAAAAGAAAAGGTATTGCCAGTATGAACAGAGCTTCGGAGATCTGACCCATTACCATTTTGCCCGCAGCATTCTGCATACCTGCCTGGTTCAGAAACAGGTTGGCAAAACCGAAATAGAATGAAAGTGGAATACAAACAAGGATTGCAGAGATGAAGAAGATCAGGTAGGGTCTGTCCCTGAACAGGACGAGTGCATCGAAACCTGATACAGACCTTGCAGAGACAGCCTTTGCTGCCTGAGGCGGGGTATCGGGAAGAATGAAACTGAATAATCCCAGGAGGCCTGAAACGATTGCTGCCATATAAAATGTGAAAGGTGTCTTTTCTATTCCCAGAAGGGCAATCATGAAACCTGCCACAATCCATCCGAAGGTCCCGAATACCCTGATATAGGGGAATTGTTTTCCCGGGTCGGACATCTGCCTGAAGGCCACACTGTTCGAAAGCGCTATGGTGGGCATGTATGCAAGCGAATACAGAAGGATGATCCAGTAAAACCCGGTATTATTATTCATGCGGGCAGCAAGGAACAGAAGGATGGCTCCGCCGATATGCAGTACACCCATCAGTCGTTGAGCCGCAAAGAATCTGTCAGCTACCATTCCAACGAAGAAAGGAGATATCATGGTGGCAATGGCAAGTGCACTGTACGCTGCTCCTATCTGAATTCCCGTCGATTTCAGAAATTCTGTCATGTATGTTCCCATTGTGACATACCAGGATCCCCAGATAAAATACTGAAGGAACATCATCGATGACAGGATGGTAACAGTTTTTGGTTTCATAGGCTTATGATTAATAAAAAACGCTTAACAGGAATTCATCGTTCATTTAAAATTACATATATTTACGAGGATAACAAAAATCAAAAAATCTTCAAAATATTTATTAATCAAACCTGCAAATATGAAAAAAACTGGTATTTCAAGACGTAATTTTCTTGGTAAGGCTGCAACAGTAGGTGCTGCAGGAGTAGTTGTCCCATCCATTCTGACAGGCTGCACAGGTGAACCTAAAATCAAGGTCACTCCCGTTTCTTGGCTGGATCAGGCTCCCGACGGCCCTGTTCTTAAAGCCGGGGTGATAGGTTGCGGCGGAAGAGGAAAGGGAGCTGCGGTGAATTTTCTCAAAGCTGGTCCCAATCTTCAGATCGTGGCTCTCGGGGATACATTCAGGGACAGAGTTGAAGACTGCGGGGCGACAATAGCGAAAAACGGACAGGAAGTTCCTGAGGAAAACTGTTTCGTGGGATTTGATGCCTACCAGAAGGTAATCGATTCAGGCGTAGATATTGTTATTCTTGCTACACCACCATATTTCCGGCCCGACCACCTGGAAGCAGCTGTGAATGCAAGGAAACATGTTTTTGCCGAAAAACCTGTCTGTGTCGACCCCGTTGGAGCAAGAAAGGTAATGGCAACAGCTCTCAAGGCAAAGGAACTGGGTCTGACCATTGTTACGGGAACACAGCGACGTCATCAGCGCGACTACGTTGACGCATACCAGCAGGTTCAGGCCGGCCGTATTGGAGACATCGTCAGTGGCAATGTTTACTGGAATGGCGGCAAACTGTGGCACCGCGACAATAATCCTTCATGGACTGAAATGGAATGGATGATCCGCGACTGGGTCAACTGGACATGGCTTTCCGGTGATCATATTGTTGAACAGCACGTTCATAATCTCGATATAATGAACTGGTTCACCGGAACACATCCTGTGAAGGCAGTAGGAATGGGCTCGAGACAAAGACGTGTTACAGGTGATCAGTTTGATAATTTCAGTATCGATTTCGTATTTGAGGACGGACGTCATTTTCACAGTATGTGCCGTCAGATAAACGGATGTGCCAACAATGTTTCGGAAAGGATACAGGGCTCGAAAGGCGCTGCATATTTCCTCGACAGGGTATTTATTACCGACCTGGCCGGACAGGAGCTCTGGCAGTATGAATATCCTCTCAACGATGAAGGGAAGCCTGCCAGAGGCAAGATGAAAAGCGCATACGATCAGGAACATGTGGATATGGTCACGGCTATACGCACAAACCAGCCTTTCAATGAGCTTGAAAACACTGCAATTTCCACAATGACAGCAATTATGGGCCGTATCTCAGCCTATACAGGCAAGGAAACCACCTGGGAGCAAATGATGAATTCGGACCTGAAACTCGGACCGTCAACACTTGCCTTCGGACCGGTAGACATACCCAAGGAAGTGCCTGTAGCCGGAGATGCCTACGTTCCTCCTGCTCCGAGGGCTTAATCCTTATGCTTATGAACAGCTCAAGAAGAAACTTCATTAAGAAAACCGCTTTAACAGGAGCTGCCCTTCTGGCAGCTCCTGTTATGTACGGTGCTGAGAATGTCCGGAAAAAGCAGAGAGCTTCCGATGCCGTCGAACCTTTTAAGCTCCGGTATGCTCCTTCAATGAATATGTTCAGGGAACATGCCGGTACCGATCCTGTTGACAACATAAAATTTTGCTACGACAAGGGTTTCAGGGCTATGTTTGACAACGGACTTCCCGGAAGGCCGCATGAAGATCAGGTTAGGATTGCAAACGAGATGCAAAGACTTGGAATGATGCTCGGTCCTTTTGTCCTGTATGCCGATTTCGCAAAAACCTCATTTGTCCTGAACACCCCTGAAGTAAGAGAAATGCTGAAGGCAAAGATGGCTGAAGGGATAGAAGTTGCCAGTCGCACCGGCGCAAAATGGGCACTGATGGTCCCCGGGAGATATGATGAAAAACTTCACCGCGACTTTCAGACTGCCAACGTGATTGATAATCTGAGGTTATGTTGTGATATCGCGGAACCTGCCGGATTAACAATAGTTCTCGAACCTCTTAATACTCTCAGAAATCACCCGGGTCTCTTCCTTAACGGAATACCCCAGGCTTATTCTATATGCCGGGCTGTGAACAGGCCTTCATGCAAGATCGTCGACGATGTCTATCACCAGCAGATAACAGAGGGGAATCTTATCCCCAATATTGAAGCGGCATGGAGCGAAATAGCTGCATTTCATTGCGGCGACAACCCGGGGAGAAATGAACCGGGCACAGGAGAAATAAACTTCAAAAACCTTTTCAAATATATTCACAGTCGTAATTACGATGGAGTTATTTGTATGGAACACGGCAAAAGCGTAAGAGGCATAGAGGGAGAGGTTAAACTCATAGAATCCTACCGCGAAGCTGACAGTTTTGAAGTATGATTAGAAAATACGCAATCCTGGTGCTGCTGACCATGGCATCAGCCTCATCATTCTGCCAGAAAGAAAGACCACAACCATATCTTTCCATTCCGATAGTCGATCTTGACCGGGTAAGATCCCACCATGTTGTCGTTGACAGGGAAGAAGGGCAGTATCTGGGTCATCCCACTACTGTTCTGCTGGAAGATGGCCGCACCATTCTGACAGTATATCCCAAAGGTCACGGCCGCGGAGCTATCGTTTACAAACGAAGCAATGACGGCGGACTTACGTGGAGCGACCGTATTCCTGTACCTGCCAGCTGGGCCACTTCGCTGGAGGTTCCCACGATGTACCGTGTTACAGGAGCCGACGGAACGAAAAGACTGATCATATTTTCGGGCCTTTATCCTGCAAGGATGGCTTATTCAGAAGATGATGGCAGCACCTGGAGTGAACTGAAACCTGTCGGAAACTGGGGCGGAATAGTTGTTATGGCTTCGGTTATCCCACTCAGAACAGGCCCGGGTCATTATTTGGCACTATTCCACGACGACCTCCGTTTTATGACAGAAGATGGACAGAAGCTCTTTGCCGAAGATCAGAAAACAAATAAACAAAGACTATTTACCCTTTATAAATCACTGTCTTATGATGGCGGACTTACATGGTCGGTCCCCGATCCAATACTGGCAGGAAGAGAAATGAACCTTTGTGAACCCGGAGCAGTCAGGTCACCAAACGGGAAAATAATTGCCGTTCTTCTCAGGGAAAATTCAAGAACGGCCAATTCACAGATCATTTTTTCAAAGGATGAGGGGAAGACATGGAGTGAGCCAGGACCTCTTCCAAATGAGCTCACGGGAGACAGACATGTTCTGAAATATGCTCCTGACGGAAGACTGCTGGTTGTATTCAGGGATGTAAGTCCGGTTACAACACGCCCTGATCTGGCAAAAATTGCCCAGGAAAGAAAGGAAGAAAATTTCAGCAGACTGGCATCAGAGACATGCCAGGGAAGCCCCACTGAAGGTGACTGGGCAGGATGGGTGGGAACATGGAAGGATCTTGTAAAAGGCAGGAAGGGTCAATACCGGATCAGGTTTAAAGATAATATGCGTAACTGGGATTGCTGTTACCCGGGTGTTGAGCTTCTTCCCGACGGTACCTTCGTGACCACAACTTACGGTCACTGGGAAAAAGATATGGAACCATACATCTTGTGTGTCAGGTTCAAACTGGATGAACTCGATTCAATGACAGGGAAGAAAAAGTGAGTTCTCCGCCAATGATAAGAAGCCTGATTACCTATTCCATACTGATATCTGCTTTCTTTTATTCAGGATGCAGGCAGGATGTTATTGTCTTCACCGGAGGATTTACTGAGGGAGCGGAAAAAGGGATGGCTCTCTTTACACTTAATGAAAAAACAGGGGATCTGAGCCTGCTTTCCCGGATTGATGCCGGACCTTCTCCTGCCTGGTTATGTTTTTCAGGCAGACATGATCTGATATATGCCATGAACGAGGTTAATGATTTTGATGGCGACAGCTCAGGAGGTATAACGGTTCTGAAATATGATCCTTTGACCCTGGTCACTGAAAAGAAGGATGAGATAGCCGTTCCGTACGGAGGCCCCTGTCACTTCTCATTTGCAGATGGTGAGAGATATCTGCTTGTTGCAAGCTATTCAAGTGGTTCGGTTGCTGTTGTAAAACTGAGGGAGGATGGAATGCCTGACAGAATTACCCATACTATATTATACGGACCGGAGGACAAAAATGTTTCACATCCGCACATGATTTCGTATGATCCTTCAGCAAAACACATTTATCTTGCGGACCTTGGACTCAACAGGATATTAGTATATGACCTTGATCAGTCAGAAGGCAAACTCATTCCCGTGCCCGGAGGCACTGTTGATCTTCCTGAGGGATCAGGTCCCCGCCATTTTGTTTTTAACAGCAGGGGATCCAGGATGTACCTGATAAATGAGCCGGGGTCAACAATAATGGTTTTCAGTTTAAATGACCAGGGGCTTCCGGAACATTTGCAGAGTATTTCAACACTGGATGAACGATATGAGGGTAAAAACCAGTGCGCTGAGATACAGCTTGGCAGGGACGAAAAATTTCTTTACGGTTCAAACAGAGGAGAGAATACAATAGTCACCTTCAGAATTGATGCCGACGGATTGCTTACTCTCGCCGGCAGAACAGATTGTGGAGGAGACTGGCCACGGCATTTTATCATCGATCCTTCGGGAAGATATCTCCTTTGTGGTAACCAGAGATCAGATAATATTTCAGTTTTCACTATAGAACTCAAAACAGGATTACCAAATGGCCCTGTTAGCGTTGCGCCGGTCAAATCACCGGCATTCACAGGATTCAGCATTAAAGAAAAAAGATGATGAAAAAGTATGTTCTTTCACTCGACCAGGGAACCACCAGCTCCCGGGCTATAATATTCAATTCCGACGGTCTTCCCGTGGCATCAGCCCAGACCGAATTCAGGCAATATTATCCCAAACCATCATGGGTTGAACACGACCCTGCAGAGATATGGACCACTCAGCTGGATGTTGCCCGCAAAGCCATGAAAAAAGCCTCACTTAAAGGCGAAGATATAGCCGCTATAGGGATAACAAATCAGAGGGAAACAACCATTGCCTGGAACCGGAAAACAGGTAAACCTGTCCACCGGGCAATAGTCTGGCAGGACCGGCGAACAGCCGGCTATTGTGACAGTCTAAAACATCAGGGGCTTCAGGACAAGATAAGGAAGAAGACAGGACTGATTATCGACGCTTACTTCTCTGCCACCAAAATAAAATGGATTCTCGATAATGTTAAAGGTGCAAGGCAACTTGCTGAAAAAGGAGATCTGGCATTCGGTACCGTCGATACCTGGCTCCTTTGGAACCTTACCGGTGGCAAAATGCACATAACTGATGTTACAAATGCTTCCCGGACGATGCTTTTCAACATAAACACCCTGAAGTGGGACAAGGAATTGCTGGAACTTTTTAATATCCCCGGGAAGATCCTTCCTGAAGTAAGAACCTCAAGTGAAATTTATGGTGATACCGGTAATCTGTTTTCAGTCCCTGTCCCCGTTGCAGGAATAGCAGGAGATCAGCAGGCTGCCCTTTTCGGACAAATGTGCACCGAGCCGGGGATGGTAAAGAATACCTACGGTACAGGATGTTTTATGGTGATGAACATAGGAGAAAAACCGATTGCATCTAAGAACAACCTGCTAACGACAATTGCATGGAAGATAGGCGATCAGACTACCTATGCCCTGGAGGGAAGCATATTCATAGCAGGAGCTGTGGTTCAGTGGTTGAGAGATTCTCTGGGTGTAATTAAGAAATCGGCTGATGTTGAGAAACTTGTAGCGACGGTTACCGACAGCGGAGGTGTTTTCTTTGTTCCTGCTTTTGCAGGTCTGGGTGCCCCATACTGGAACCAGCATGCCAGGGGTACAATAACAGGCCTTACCCGGGGATCGACAACAGCACATATTGCCAGGGCGGCACTCGACAGCATTGCTTTTCAGACTCTCGACGTTCTGGAAGCAATGAAGCAGGATTCAAATATCAACATAAAGGAACTTCGTGTTGACGGCGGCGCTGTGGTAAACAACGGACTGATGCAATTCCAGTCTGACATACTCAGGGTTCTTGTTATCAGGCCGGTTATTACCGAGACAACAGCTCTCGGTGCTGCTTACCTGGCAGGTCTGGCCACCGGATACTGGAAGGGAATTTCTGCAATAAAAAATCAATGGAAGGTCGAGAGGCAGTTTAAACCATCAGCAAAAACAACTGAAGTGAAGAAGCTTGTTGCAGGCTGGAGAAGAGCAGTTAAATCTGCCGAAACATGGACAGAATGAAAGAGTGAGAGTCAGAAACTTTAAATTATAAACCATAAACCATAAACTTCAATCCCTTATCACCCAACGATAATATTTGAAAAAGTTTTAACTCCTGACTTATATGAATCAATTTCTTGCAGAATTCTTTGGTACCGCCATGATACTTGTTTTCGGAAGCGGTGTTGTAGCAAACGTGTTATTAAACAAGACAAAAGGAAATAACAGCGGATGGATAGTGATAACCTTCGGCTGGGCAGTAGGTGTCTTTACGGGTGTGCTCATTGCAGCCGATGTGAGCGGGGCACATCTCAACCCGGCAGTTACCCTGGCACTTGTTATAGCAGGTAAATTTTCTGCCTCACTGATGCCCCTTTACATCAGCGCCCAGCTTCTCGGAGCCATGTTCGGATCAGGTCTTGCCTGGCTGGCATATAAAAAACACTTCGATGCCACCGAGGATCCTGACTTTAAACTGGCTGTGTTCTGTACGATCCCTAATATCAGAAGTTACTGGTATAATGTGATAACCGAGATTGTCGGAACTTATGTTCTTGCCCTGGCAGTCCTGTATATGGCCCAACCTGATGTTGGACTGGGAGCCCTTAATGCCCTGCCGGTAGCCCTGGTGGTACTCGGCATCGGGCTCGCACTGGGTGGTCCCACGGGATACGCGATAAACCCTGCCCGAGACCTGGGGCCGAGGATCATGCATTATTTTCTGCCTATCAAAGGAAAGCGAAACAGCGACTGGAAATACTCATGGGTGCCGATTTTGGGACCCATGGCGGGAGCAGCCCTCGCAGCGGTGATGTTCCTTCTTTTTCACTGATACGGATGTATTATTTGCTTTTTATTTGCCGGATTTATACCTACCTTTGGGGTCCGGTTTATGAATCTATGAAAATTTTTGATATACTATCCTTTTATTTTGGCCGTTTGATGAACAACAATCAATTGTTACAGTTATACATTAAACCAATAATCTTAAAATCATGAAAAAATTTGTTTCATTAATCGTGGTAATTGTTTTTGCTGTCACTCAACTGAATGCACAGCAGCCTTCTTTCAATAAGGGCGATAAGGTACTGGATATTGCCATTGGTATACCTCATATTTACGGTTACGGATGGGGAATGCCACCAGTTATTGGATCTTTTGAAGTCGGTATTGTAGACGGAATCCTGGAAAAGGCAGCAGTAGGAGTAGGTGGTTATGTCGGATTCTCTTCAGCCAATTTCCTCGGTGATGGTTATTTCAACTTCCATTTTGGAGCTAAGGGAGCTTTCCATTATCCTTTTGTCGACAGGCTCGATACCTATGCGGGCATGATAACTGGATATAGTGTCAGCGAACTGGCCAGTTACGGACTCGACTGGGGCGGCTTTGTAGGCATCAGATATTACCTGAGCGACTCTTTTGCCCTTAACGCCGAAGCCGGTTACGGAGTCACCTTCCTCCAGGGTGGTATCAGTTTTAAATTCTGAAACAGTAGAAAATATTTACTTGAAGCAGCTCCCTGAGGGCTGCTTTTTGTTTTCACAGTATAAAACAGATCGATATTTTAATGAGCAGGACGATAATGCCTGTTATACAGAAAAAAATTATGGTAATTTTATGGGTGTCATTAATAAGATTACAAAGATGAAAAGACTCCTCCTGATTGTTCCGGTTATTTTAATGGCGTCATATATTGCAGATTGTCAGAAATACAATATTGATGCCTTCGAAAGTTCCAGATATATTGATCCCCGGCTTTTTGCAGAACCACCGCACGGGTACCGCCAGCATGCATGGCTGACATATAACCTGTCGAGGGCAACTGAGGAGAACATGACTGCCCAGATAAAACAATGGGCGGAAAGAGATCTCACGGGAGGTTTCTACCTGGGAATGGGTGGCGGAAACACCTCTGTCCTGTCAGAAGAATATCTTCAGGGTTCCGGCACCAAACCTGCGCCTCAGGGGATAGCTTTTCTCAGTCCTGAATATTTTCAGCTCTATGCAAAGGCTATCGAAGCAGGGCTGCAATACGGTAATCCGCCAATAGTATTCTATGATGAAGTAGGATACCCCAGCGGTATGGCCGGAGGACTTTTATATTCAAAGCACCCTCACCTTGCTGCCAAGAGCCTCGAGATGCTTGAGAAAGACGTAACGGGACCTGCAACGGTTAAGCTTGAGATACCGGAGAAGGGGATCAGGATGGGTGCCGTAAGAATGGATCTTGAAACAAAAGAGCTTCTCGATATTAGCAACAGGATAAATAACGGGAACCAGCTTGAAGTAAAAGTTCCTAAAGGCAGCTATAAGGTTATGCTTTTTTATCTTGACCCTGAAGCCTCTATGGGACAGGGAAGGAAAAGCGGATACGTTGATTATCTCGATAAGGAAGCGGTACAAACCTTTATCGACATGGTATATCAGTCGCATTATGATAATCTTAAACAGTATTTCGGAACGGTGCTGAAGATCACCCATTATGATGAGCCTGCCCTTCATGTAACGCGGGGCCGGGCATGGACTCCACATTTTAATGAGAAGTTCATGGAGGAATATGGTTACGATCCAATGAAGTATTATCCGGCATTATTTTACGATATCGGTCCGTCAACGGTTGCAGTCAGGAATGCTCTCTGGGGCTTCAGGACGAAGCTTTTCAGCGAGAATTATATAAAGCAGATGGACGACTGGTGCCGTGAACATGGCATCATGCTAAGCGGTCATCTGGACCAGGAAGAGATAACGAACCCTGTTCCCGTTAACGGAGACCTTATGCTGATGTTCAAACACCAGCAGGTTCCTGCCATCGACGACATCTGGTGGTGGGGAAGGGAAAACAGGTCATATAAAATAATAAGCTCCTCGGCATACAACTGGGATAAACCAGTGGTGATGGCAGAGACATACGCAGGATGGCGAGGTGCTATGGACCCGACAATGGTTTACAGGATAGCCATGGACCAGGCAGCTATGGGCACGAACTTCCAGGTAGGAGCACTTCCGCGCGACAAGACACCTCAGAGCGACAGGTTCATAGGGAGGCTCAGCTACATGCTTCAGCATGGCAGGCATGTGGCTGATGTAGCCATTTTATATCCCATAGCATCGCTTCAGGCAGCCTACCGTTTCGGGTACTGGGATCCTTCGGCCCGCGGCTCGGGAAGCATGGTCACCGGATATGCGCGTGAAGGCGGCTATAATCCTCCTGAAACAGATTATATTGAACTGGGAGAGATAATTTACAGAGGTCTCCGGCAGGATTTTACCTTCCTCCATCCGGAAGTGCTTGAAGAACGATGCCGGATAGATGGCAGGCAGCTTGTTCTCGACAATAAAGTCAACAAAGAAACCTGGTCCGTGCTGATAATACCTGGAAGCAGGGTTCTTTCAGTGACAACGGTAAGGAAGATACAAGAATTTTACGAGGCAGGAGGAACCGTAATAGCCACCAGGATGCTTCCCGACAGGTCGGCAGAGACAGGGAAAGATGCGGAAGTAAGAAAGACCATGGAGGAGATATTCGGAATGTATACCGACAGGCCCCTTACTGCAGAGTTCCAGAGGCGAATAGATGAATTTAAGGTTCATTTCATTAACAGTAACCAGGCTGGAGGTCGTGCTTATTTCCTTCCCGATTATACCCCGGAGATGATACAGGCTGTTATGAAGGAGGTGATCCCGGTGTGGGATGTGAACATCGAAGAGCCCATGTGGCCAGTTAAAATTGGCCCTTCTTATGATGGATCTCTCACTTATAATCACAAGGTGAAGCAGGATAGAAACATTTATTTCTTTGCAAATTCATCCGACAGAACCGTCGACACCTTTGTCAGTCTCAGGGGAACGATGGATTTGTCTCTCTGGGATCCGATGACAGGAGAAATCAGGGCCGTGGAAGAAAAAGCATCAAAAACGAAGGAAGGGATTGATATTACCAGACTGGAGTTGAAGCTGAAACCTGCTACAGCCCTTTTCTTTGTTGAAGAGCCCTGATCACAGGCAAAAGGCTTAGAAATTTATTGCCAGCTTTATTCCGGCATATCCCGGACTTATGAGGAGGCCTGTTTTTCGCTGGTCGATAAGGATCTGATACTCTTTGGTTTTCTTATGGCCTATGTGCCATTCAATAGCTCCGGGAATTATGCATATGACTCCTGTGAGTAGCGAAAGGCTGCCCAAAACAGCTTCAGGAAAACCTGTTGTTGATTCGGGATCGTCTTCTTTCCGGATCTTATCAATTCCGACAGGGGTTAAGATGCTTCCTGCTATAATAAGTCCGGTTCCAATAACTGTACCAGCTATCCCCCTTCTTTCCATTCTTTGATATTCGTATAGTTTATCGTTCATTCTGCTGCTGTATTGAGCAGAGGTCTCAACTGTGCATACAAACATCAGAATATATGGAAAGCACCAGATAAATTTTTTCATATTGTTACTGACTATTACCGGTGAAGACAATCCGTGTTTATCTCAAATTTATGAATTTATTTCCTAAGCTGACCGGGTTAAGCACCGGTTTCAGAAAAAAGGACATTAGAATGCTTATAATCAGGCATCTGGTATAAGAATCATTGTTGAAACAATGTTCACAAAACCCGATGAAATTAACTTATTAACAGGAAGTTATGATTTAACTTTGTTGCGATGTTATTTATATGTTCAGGGCATCTTAGAACAATTTTTTAGTTCTGTTGTTTGAACAGGTAATGCATAATAAGAATAACAGTAATAATTGAGGCAGGAAAAATGCAGAACCGGTTGTTAAAGTATTGGCAAGCCGGATTTTGATTTTAATTAGTATTTGATCAGCAGATGATGAAGAGCATTTTAACGAAGATAAGTTTCATAGTCTTAATATTTCTTTCATTCACCATAAGGGCAACTGCTCCGTCGCGTGAGCCACTCACCATTCTTACGGCCGAACCTTTGAATCCATATACCAAGCTCATCCATGCTATAGGAAGGGTTGAAACAATGCATGACACTCTTGCATATAATCCTGTTGAACAGGCCGCCGGGTATTTCCAGATACGACCGATAAGGCTTGAAGATTACAACAGGCGGACAGGAAGTAAATACAGGATGAAAGATCTGTTCGATTACAAAGTGTCAGAAAAGATATTCCTTTACTATGCCGAGATGTACGGGCCTTACAATTTTGAAAAGATAGCAAAAAGGTGGAACGGTTCGGGCCCCAAAACCTATTACTACTGGCAGAGGGTAAAGAAGCATCTGTAGATTGTCTTAAAGGATCCCCGTCATTTACAGAAAGATCGAAATAAACTCAGCTGCCTTTACCTGGTTTCTGTTTTTGATGGTGCGTTTGCCCTCAGCGAAATTTGTTACCGTACAATCTTTATAAGCATTACAATTCCCATCCTTGTCAGGAGAGAAGCCCTTGCATACTCTGACCACATCCGGCGATATCTCATCTATTATAACGATCTTTCCGTCGCCGTATCTGAGTCTGCCCAGTTCGAACTTGCCGTCGATTACATGAAGTCCTTTTGACGCAAACTCAGCAGTCACAATATCTGCAATATCTTTAACAAGGCTGATGCTGTAGTTAATTTCATCCCTTGTCATAGCTCCGGCTTCTTCCAGGGCTTCAAAGGTTATAAGCACGTCAACATCTCCCTTTGTCCACGCTTCAACAACTTTGTTAAGGTTTTTGCAAGGTCGTACAAAAGGGTATCTTCTCCAGAAACTTCCGGTTGCATTATTACGCCAGGTGAATTCAAGGTTTTGCAGCGGAGCCGATCCTGGAAATTCAGGTGCCTCGACAGGCATGCTGAGGGGGATGGCAGGTTCCACTATCATTTCGGTATCGCCGATCGTATCGATATAGTGTGAGGGGATGCCTTTTTCCTGAAGCACTTTAAAGAAATGTGTGGCAAACCTGCATGCAATAGCCCCCTTACCCGGTATGTCGCCAACGACAGTATCATATCCCGGATCAAAGATCACTTTGCCGTTTTCGATGTAGCCGGTTCCGGCATCTTTGAACTTCATCCTGTATTTGCCTTTGTTCGGCCCCGAGGCTATTTCATATACGTTCTTGGATTTTCCGCTGTAGATCAGTCTTTCATCTTCCATGAGTGTAATACATTAAAGTAAATAAGAAAAAACATGCTGAATATTTAATAAATGATACTGATACCGATTTGTTATCCCAATTGCCAGGTGCTTTTATCATCGTATTTTTCGCCAATCTCAGATGGAGTAATTACTCTTGTTCTTTTCATTATGTCTTTTCAATTTCCGGTAATTCAGGATACACATTTAAAGGTATCATTTTTCTGTAGAAATTTACTCAAAACGGCTGATAACAGAAAAGTTTTCCGGACAGAAATGATCTAAATGGTTAAATTTACAGGTTGGTAAAGGATTTTAACGGACATTAATAAAAATGCACCACATTTAAGACTATTATGAGAAGAGCTATTTTTTTGTTTTTGATTCTGCCGTGGATAACAGCGACAGGTCTGGCTCAGGAATTCAGACCTGAGTTCAATGTCCCGCTGGGGAACATCAATCTAAGTGATCCTTTTATTTATGCTGACGGCAGTGACCAGACTTATTACATGTACGGATCGGGAGGCAACGGCATGGTCATGGCGCGTGCCAGCAAGGATCTGAAGTTATGGACCGACAGGTTTGTCGTTTACCGCTTTCCCGATGATCACTGGGCCGGCAACAGAGCTTCATGCTGGGCTGCAGAAGTTCATAAATACAAGGGTAAATATTATCTGTTCACTACTTCCGACGACCGCACACCAATGGGCAAGAATGCAAGAGGTGACGATTATCCCCGCAGGGCAACACAGATATACGTGGCTGATTCTCCCGGGGGACCTTTCAGGGATTTTACCAATAATCAGCAGCATACACCAAGGGAGTGGCCTGCTCTTGACGGGACGCTATGGGTTGAAAATGGTAAGCCCTATATGATCTTTTGCCGTGAATGGTTACAGACGATGAACGGCACGATGGAAGCTGTGAGGCTGCCTGAAGATCTGGGAGTTCCGAAGGCAAAGCCTTTTACACTCTTCACAGGATTTGATGCACCTTACATTACTGATAAAGAACCGGAGCCTAAGACAGCATATGTCACTGACGGCTGTTTCGTCTTCAGGACCCAGACAGGCAGGCTTGGAATGATATGGTCGAGCTGGAAGGGTGATGATTATGTGCTGATGGCTGCATATTCTGAGTCTGGCAGGATAAAGGGTCCGTGGGTCCAGGATAAGGAACTCCTGTTTGAATCTAACGGAGGTCACGGAATGCTATTCCGCACCTTTGACGGAAGACTGATGTTAAGCATGCATTATGTGGATCCCAATGATGCAAGGCCGACAAGGCAGCCGATGTTCATAGAGGTTGATGACTCCGGCGACAGGCTGGTATTTAAGGCAGGCGGACTGGTATTGAAATGACATAGCTTAAACGGATGCACCTGATTGCGTACCATATTAAAATACTTACGAAAAAATATTAAGACTATAAAATAAGACTATGAGGAAAATTTACTTAATGGCAGCTGTAATTTCTATCTGCATCACAGTAGCAGCCCAGCCGGGTCGTACTCAGCAGGTTGCCCCTCTCCCGGAAGGATTCAAGCCGGCTTCGACCAATACTTTCATCTCACAGTACCCCGCTGTTAATCCACAAACGCGGCAGGCCATATTCAGGGTGGCTGCTCCCGATGCAAACTCTGTTAAGCTTAACCTTAACGGTAGTCACGACATGATAAAAGATGAAAAAGGTATCTGGTGGATAACTACTGAACCTCTGGTTGAAGGTTTTCACTACTATTCCATCTCGATTAACGGAGTTCAGGTCATGGACCGGGGCAGTGAGGCTTTTTTCGGAAGCAACTGGGAGTCAGCCGGTATTGAGATACCGGAAGGTCCGGAGGGTGATTATTACAGGTTTAACAGGGGTATTCCACATGGTCAGATCCGTTCAATATATTACTGGTCGGATATCAACGGAATGGAACGTCATGTCAATGTGTATGTACCTGCTGACTATGAGAAGAATACAGATAAAAGATATCCTGTTCTTTATCTGGTTCACGGCTGGGGTGAAGATGAAAACGGATGGTCGGTACAGGGTCACATGGCAAATATCATGGACAATCTTATTGCATCGGGGAAAGCAGTTCCCATGATAGTGGTGATGCCGAGCGGGGATATAAAGACCAATTCTGATGTTCGTTCAGCTTCGGGCAGCATAACGGATATTTATATCAAAAATCTGATTCCTTTTATTGATAAAACTTTCCGAAGCTATACTGACAGGCAGAGCAGGGCAATGGCAGGGTTGTCGAGAGGAGGGATGCAGACAACCACTACTGTATTCAGCAATATGGATAAATTTGCCTGGATGGGCACTTTCAGCGGATTCTTCATGGGAGGAATGGGACGGACGGGAGTTCAGGCACCTTCGGTTGAAACCGCTTTCAATGGTGTTTTCAAGGATCCGGATGACTTCAACAGTAAGATAAAACTGCTGTTCATCAGCACCGGAACCGAAGAACGCAATCCCCGCGAGCAGGTAGAAGCCCTGAAAGCTCATGGAATAAAGAACATTGTCTTCCACGAATCGCAGGGAACGGCCCATGAGTGGCTTACCTGGAGAAGAGCGCTATGTGATTTTGCACCCAGGATATTTAAATAGGGATTATTTGTTCGGACGATGGCTTTCGTAATTGGTTGATGTTAAGAGTACTTACAGAAGATAATTCTCTTAGTCTCCTGTAACAGGAATGCTCAGGGCCGGATAAGTCTCAGTAATTACTTAACAACAAGGTGTCTGACAGCGGCCATATCAACAATTCTTTTTACCATCTGGCTGTATGAATAGTTTTGCATTTCTGCAGCCATGGCAAAGCTGGTGTCGAAGCTTATGTCGTTGTTTGGATTTATGTCGAGTAGGTAGAATTTACCGTTACGCAGGCGGAAGTCGAAGCGGGCATAGTCTGTGCATCCGAAACCGTTGAAAGCCCCGATGGCAGCATACTCAAGTTTTTGATAAAGCCTGTTGTCAAGAGATGCGGGGATGAGTGTTTCTATTTTTTCGTAATGTTCCGATCCCGGTATGAATTTGGAGTCGTAGGTGCATAATCTTTTATTTGCTTCACGGAAGGAAGAAAAGTCCATTTCTGCCGGTGGTAGCATTTCCGGGGATTCGTTATTCCATACAGAAACATGGAATTCGCGGCCGTCGATAAAATCTTCCACCAGGGCCGGCTGATTCAGTTCCCTGTTCACAAGAAGGATCTGGTTGCGGAGTGAAGATGTGTCGAAGACCACCGATTTTTCAGATATAGTGAGGCTGCAGTGTTCATATGAAGGTTTTACTATGGCCGGGAAAAGAGTCCAATCCTCAGCTTCACCGGGAGAGAGTATAGCTCCTTGAGGGACATCGATACCGAGAGACACAAGTATTTCCTTTGTCTTCTGTTTGTCGTAGCTTAGTTCAATTACGTCAGGTCCGTTTCCGGTATAGGTGAATCCTTTTTCTTCAATTATCTCTATCACCTTTCTTTCGCTGTAGTGTATTCCCGGCAGGTTTTCACAGAGGTTGAAGATAATTGTGTCGTCGGGGTCGTATTTATTCAGGATGGATTCGAGGTCGGGATTGTCGAGTTCTTCGAGATATGTTTCAACTCCTTCATCAACAAGTGCTTCACGCAGGATCTTGTTTGAATGCCGGGCAGAGCTTATTTCAGCGTTATCCCATTTATGATCCAGATTGTATAGTACTAATACCTTCAAAAAATATGATTTTTACGAAACTAAAAAAGATGATAAAATAATTACCTTATTGTGGAAAAAAAGATGATAACTTCTTTTGCGGAGGCTATGGCAGACTGCTGGTAAGTAGTTTAATAATAAGCATTTTGGTTTTACAGGACATTGATGTATCCGGAAAATCTGCAGGGGGCAGAAAGTTCAAAAAAATTCAATTATAGCTTAATAGTTTTGTCAATTGAACTATATGTATTATTTTTGTCCCCATAAAATACTGCGGGGTGGAGCAGTGGTAGCTCGTTGGGCTCATAACCCAAAGGTCGCAGGTTCGAATCCTGCCTCCGCTACACCGAAAAATCCCTTGCCACGAAGTGGTGAGGGATTTTTGTTTTCAGCCCGAGCCGAGCTTGCTCGAGTGAGGGCTGAAAACAAAAAGACCTCAGTCGAGCCAACGGCGAGACAGGGGATTTTTCGGTGTTAAGCTCCCCTATGAGGATCACGCTCTCCGCCAACTGGCGGAGAGCGTAATCCTTTTATTTCTCACCCCCCAATCCCCCAACCCCCCTAAAGTGGGCTTAAATTCCGACACAAAATCTACTCCAGGGATAAAAACAAAAGCCCCTTGCAGCTTGGTGTGGCTGCGAGGCTTTTGACTTTTGATGCTCCTTTTTGAATGTTAAGGTTAACGCCTATACTTATAAATATAGTGTAGACAAGATACGCCCGGGGGAACTGTAACAGTACCTCCACCCGAAAGAGAACATTTATCTATTACCCTCTGAAGGGCATCACTGGTAATCTTTGTACCTTCAGGCACCGCCCCCAAATCCGATAATGGTGAAATCTTTGGCCTATGTATTAGTTGCAATAAAGTAAATCAGTCCAAAAAACAGTAACTTCATCATTCTCATTTATATATTTGATTCAAACTTTTTTCAGTTTACCGGTGTGATAGTTACCGGTCCTAATAATCCGGATTTCATAGGAGCCCATCCTGAAGCATCAAACGGAGCATAAAAAAGGTTTACGAAATTTATTTCATGATATCTTCTCCATTCGATTTTATTCTTATCCATGTAAATAATCCTGTTAGCCATGAGATTAGCTACTTCGATTTTCAATTCGTTCCTTCCGTTTTTCAGGTATGTACCGATATTTGTTTTATAGGGAACGTGCCATAAGATACCTGCATCTTTTCCGTTCACCCATAAATGTGCACTCTCCCGGACATCTCCAAGGTCTATGATATAGTCTCCTTCGCCTTTTTTCTGAAAATCAAAGTCAAATTTATATTCGGCTGTACCTGAAAAATATTTTGCTGAGCTATCAGTAAGGACGGTCCATGAAACCAGGTCATGAATTATCTGGTTCCCCGGTAGTGACGGTCCTCCTGAAACAAATTTCAGTTTCCAGGTTCCGGTCAGTTGAATCGGGGGTCCGAAAGAGTCATGGTAATCCCAGTTATTCATACCCTGGTTTTCCTTTAGCGATGTCTTTACAATGACAGCATTCCCGGGTTCGACCTGTAATCTGACATTTGTGCCTGTGCTGCTGGAGGTGAATTCCGCTGAACCATATTCACCTGTCTGAGGGTCCAGGATAACAACGGAATTGGCACTTACATTCAGTGAAATATAACTATTTACCAGCTTGTCTGAATGATTTACCAGGAAGTAATATTTATCAGTACCGTCTCTTCTCCGGATGAAGTTCAATCCAGACTCTGAAATAGTCTCTCCCTGTATATCTTCACTGTTCAGTGCCCCGATAATATCATGAGCAAGTATTATCCTGCCTTCTGATCTTTCAGCGATCCGGACACCCTCCCGAACTTCCCTGAATTCAAGTGATGAAATCAGTTCCTTAAGCTCTTTCCTGTTGCTGTCCAGGGCTTCAAGCCCCGGAACATCACCAGGCATTTCATCAAATATGACTGTTGCACCCTGTTCAGCCAGGTGCAAAACATTCCTGAAAGTTTCCAGTGGCATAAAATGTGTCTTAGGAATAATAAGTACCTGGTACTCCGGACCATCAGGTGAAGCTCTCAGCATACCTGTATTTACCGAGCATTTACCAAGCAACAGATCGGAGATGAAATCCAGTGAATATCCGGCATCAGTAAGCATATTAGCGTCCCGATAAAAAGACGTGGGCTTCAACCACTGATCGATGGCATGTATGGTCATCATCATGCTGAGGCTTGTCCTGGGGCCATAATGTCTTGCATCTGCATAAGGCCAGTAGAGTAAGATATCATTATCTGACTTACCGGATTGCAGAACCGACTGGCACCTGGTTATATAACCGGTCAACCCGCTGAGATGAGGCCAGAAAGTATTCGATGGAGCAAAATTGGTTGACGCATAAAACAACCAGCCCGGCCAGTCGGCCCTTTCAGGCGAAAATGTGCTGCCATGAAAAAACACATGGTTCACTCCTGCCAGAAATACCCTTTCAACCTCGGGTTTTGTATTTGACAGAGGAACTTTAAAATGCTCTCCAAGCCAGGTGAAAGTTTCACAGGATGTTAATGGTTTACCAAGCAGGTTTGCCGCTGATGACGCAAATTTCATCATCATTATATCCGGCGGAATATTTCTGGTATCATTGGTATAATATTTCATCCCGGGGACCGGGACTCTGTTAATACCAAAAGTCTCAGCTTCAGGAATATCCACATTGGCATATATATCAATTATATTTCCCGGGAAACCATGAGCCTGGTTTCTCGACAGGGCACCTTTATCATTGATCCACTGACGCCAGGGTATACTGAAGTTTTCATATACCATTTCCGCCATGGTCAGACGGTAATCGGAAAGAAGGCGCATGGTAAGGTCGCTACTGTCACGCACAGCAAGTTCCCGCAGGTACATTCTTGCATCATATCCCCTTCGTTGCATGAATACGTTAAAAAAATCCGGGGTAAAATCGGCACCAAACACTTCATAACTGTCATTAAAGAACGACCTTACCCCAGGTTTTGCATCACCAAACGCTTTATCAAAACGATTTAAATATATATCAAGAGCTTTATCAGAAAGATGATCCATCACAAGGCCTTCCCCTCCCGGTGCTGCCCTTTTCACAGCCTGACCTGTATGACCGGCAAAAGCAGCATAAATATCCCAGGTCCCTTTTTCGGGTCTCCAGTTTAATATTCCATTTTTATCAACTTTATCAAGAATTTCCTCTTTTTCCTTTGAAGGACCATATGCTGTCAGACCTTTGAGCACAGCACCCATACGCTGTTGCAGAGTATCTTTCACAACTATTTGTAAAACCCCTTCCTGTGACGGTTTTACCTGGTATTTCTGGATTATAAGTTTCCCTGCTGCAAATTCAGGAGTGATTTGAGGACCTCCAAACGGCCATCCTGTTCCAAGATTCATATCCACTCCCATACCCAGTTTATCAGATTTGTTAATTGTAACATTTAACATATTCATCCACTCAGGTGAAAGGAAACTGATATAATCTGATTCATAACCTGCCGCTCCATAGATTGGTGTGATTTCAACTCCACCAATACCAGCTTGTGAGAAAAGTGTCAGGTCTTTTTCAATATTGGCTTTGTCAACAGCACTGGCCATCCACCACCACCTTGTCCATGGGTGTGTTTCTTTCTTCACCTCCGGCCAGGTTACGGATTTTTCAACAGGTCTATTTTCAGTATTTGTGCATTGGATCAATAAAGACAAACAGACTGTAGAGCAGATTATCAATTTAGTTATGCCATTCATAAAATGAAAATTTATAATTATTACTTATTTAATACTCCCCTCCTCCAACCACGGATTAATAAAAATAAGTTTTTTTTTAATCTGATAAAAATTTGTGTTTCCGATAATAATCATGGCCCCTGAACTCTTTTCATTTGATTTTTCCCTGCCAACCGGAGGACTTCCGATAGTTAAAGGAATAAAGACCTATACTGTTTGCCGTGCCAACAGGGAGCATCCTGAGAAGGCCGAAGGCTCGGGGATTTTGCTGATGGGTCACCCAAAACCGGATCACGCCAGTAATCCGCCACCGACCTCAATAAATCCGTTAGCTGGTCTGTTGTTGATATCAGATCTTTGTGATCCTCACCGCCGACAGCTTGAACGGAGCTATACGGCTGTGGGGGTCGAGTTCATCACTTGTAAGCCGGTTAACCTGCGACTCGGTGAAGTGCCAGGGCATGAAGACCTCACCCTCAAGTACCTGCTCCGAAATACGCACACTTGTCTCCAGTTCACCCCTGCGAGATTCTATCATCACTCTGTTCCCCTCCCCGAGCCTGTATTTGATTGCATCTGCCGGATGGACAAAAACAAAGGAATCATTGATGAAATCTCTCAGCACCTTTGTGCGTCTTGACATCGTCGCGGTATGGTAGTGGTAAAGAAGCCTGCCGCTGTTGAGCAACAGTGGATAATCTTCGTCAGCCTGTTCACTCTGAGGAACGTAATCAACCAGAAAAAGTTTGCCTTGGCCTGCAGGTGTATTGAATCCGTTGAGATAGAGGGTCGGAGTGCCGGGATGATTTTTATCGGGACAGGGCCACTGAATGCTTCCCTGCTCGAGCCTGCGGTATGAAATTCCTGCCATGATGGGGGTGACTCTTGCCAGTTCGTCAAATATTTCACCTTCATCATGGTACTCTGGCATAGCTGCTCCCATTCTTCCGGCAAGTTCATGTATTATCTTCCAGTCCACCCTCGCTTCGCCGGGACAGTCAACAGCTTTTCTACCCCTCAGGACCCGCCGGTCGCTGTTCACATAGGTCCCGTCCTTCTCAGCCCATGTTGAGGCAGGCAGTATTACATCGGCAAACCTGGTTGTTTCTGTATGGAAGATATCCTGAACAACAATGAATTCCATTCTTTTTAAAGCCTCCTCTGTATGGTTCAGGTTGGGATCGCTTATCATTGGATTTTCTCCCATTATATATATTCCTTTTATCCTGCCGTCGTAAGCAGCCTTTATTATTTCGACAGTTGTCAGTCCTGGTTTTGATGAAAGAGACTCATTGGGTACACCCCACACCTCTGCAACATGGCGCCGGTTTTTATCATTTCCAACCGGGATGTATCCGGGATAGTTTATAGGGGAACAGCCGACATCGGTGGCTCCCTGGACGTTATTCTGTCCTCTGGGCGGATTGATCCCACACCTTTCGCGGCCTACCTGGCCTGTAATGAGCATCATGTTGATAAGGCAAAACACATTATTCGTTCCGGTAAGCTGCTGACTCATACCCATTCCGGTGGCTATCATCGCTGTTGGTGAGGTCGCATAAAGCATGGCAGCCAGGTTAAGGTTTGGAGCCGCTACTCCGGTGATCTCCGATACATAGCCGGGATTGTACCTGTTCGTCAGTTCCTCAAGCTCATGGAAAGCCTTCAGGCCTCCCTCAACCCTTTCTTCAATGAATTTCCTGTCGGCCCAGCCATTCTTTATTATTATGTGAACAATCCCGTTAAGGAGAGCAACGTCGGTTCCAAGTTTAGTCTGCAGCCATACTGTGGCATAAGGAACAAGCGGAGTCCATTTTGGATCAACAACAATTATTTTCTGCCCTGCGGCAGCACCCCGTTTTACGTAAGTGGCTGTGATGGGATGGGTATCAATTATATTATTGCCGATGACAAAAAGACAATCAGTAGTTTCAAAGTCTTCGACTGAATTACTGCCTGCACCGTCGCCGATAGCTTTCAGCATGGCAGTTACGGTGGATGCATGACACAGACGTGTACAGTAATCAATGTTGTTTGAACCAAAAGCTGTTCGGATGAATTTCTGGAACAGGTAATTGTCTTCGTTGCTGCATTTTGCCGAGGCATAACCGGCTAGTGCATCGGAGCCGTATTTTTCTTTGATCTCTGTAAAGCGCACTGAAATCAGGTTCAGAGCTTCATCCCATGTTGCCTCTTCAAACCTTCCATTGCGTTTTATCAGCGGTCTGATGAGCCTGTCGGGACTGTGCACGAATTCATATCCGAACCGGCCTTTGACGCACAGGCGGCCATCGTTTGGTGAAACACCCTCAACGCCGTTGCTTCTTACAATCCGTCCATCCTGAACCAGAAGCTCAATCTGGCAGCCAACGCCGCAATAGGGACAGGTCGTTACTACTTTTTTATCTATTCTTTCAAGATTGATAATTTCACGATTGGGTTTTTCAACGATGGCACCTGTAGGGCAGAGCTGAATGCATTCACCGCAACCGTCACACTCACTCTCTCCCCAGACCCCGGTCCCGGCAATAATGAAGGAATTTATGCCTCTTTCTGTGAATGAGAGTACATTTTTCCCCTGCACCTCATCACACGCTTTTATGCATCGGAAGCACTTAATGCATTTTGAGGGGTCATAGGTCAGTACCGGAGAGGAGTCATCCTTTTCATAATTAAGTTTTTGCCAGACTGGTTTAAAAAATCTGTTTTCCGGTTTGTCAAGTCCGTATCTGAAAACAAGTTCCCTCAGTTCATCAGGATAGGTCCTGTCATAATTGTCATTATGCTCATAAAGCAGATAGTTCAGTATTAGTTTACGAATGTCTTCGAGCTCCTCGTCAAAGGCTATGACCTTCATTCCTTCGGTTACCGTAACGGTACAGGAGGTAGTCATCCCCCTTATTCCCTCGATTTTCACCAGGCAGAGCCGGCAGGCCCCTGTTGGTGTAAGCTTATGATGATAACACAATCCGGGGATCTCAATTCCGTTCCTGCGGGCGACATTCAGGAGATTTGAACCGTCAGGCGCCTCTATCGTTCTGCCATCGATTGTGAAAGTAACCATCTCTTTCGTTTGTTCCGGTTTAGTCACTCTGTTGCTATCGTTTCATTAAAATGCCGTTGAAGTGTTTCGAGAGGTAGAATTGGTGACTGCCCGAGAGGGCATAATGAGCTTTGAGCCATCTGCCGGGCATGACATACCAACTCATCAAGGACATCCAGACGTTCATCATGACGGGCTCCGGTTATTTCCAGCGACCGCTCATATATGAATTTTGTACCTATGCGGCACGGTACACATTTGCCGCAGCTTTCATGCCTGAAAAATTTCAGGATATTCTGAATAAACGGGATAAGCTTTCTTTCACTGCCAATAACTATTACTGCCCCTGAGCCGAGTATGGCGCAATTTTCTTTCAACCGTTCATAGCACAATGAAAGGTCTCTGCAGGCATATGGAACGAATGTCCCTGCAGCGCCACCCAGCAAAGCGGCTTTCCATGGCTTTCCGTTGTTCGTCCCTCCTGCGAGGTCATTAATAAGATCCTCCAGTATGATCCCGGCGTCCACTTCATAGCAGCCCGGTCTTTTTACATCTCCGCAAACAGAGAATATTTTGGTTCCAGGTGTCCTTTCTGTCCCTGACGATCTGAACCAGGAGCTTCCGTATTCGACGATCCCCGGCAGGCTGGCAAGTGTCTCTACATTGTTAACCAGTGTCGGCATACCCCATAAACCTTTCTCGGCGGGGAAGGGTGGTTTGATCCTGGGATAACCTCTTTTACCCTCGAGAGACTCCAGAAGAGTAAGTTCCTCGCCGCAAAGATACGAGCCGGCACCTGGTCTGATCTCCATGTTAAAAGAAAATCCTCTGCCAGTTATGGCGTCACCCAGGTATCCTCTTTCGCGAGCCTGATCGATTGCATGCTGAAGTCTGGTGATGCAATCGTAGTATTCGCCTCTAATGTAAATATATCCAATATCAGCTCCTATACCATAGCCTGCAATGATCATCCCTTCAATAAGCAGGTGAGGGTTACTTTCCATTATGGCCTTGTCTTTAAAGGTTCCTGGTTCACCTTCGTCGGCATTGCATACGACATATCTTATTGTTTTTCCGTCATTGCGTGCGGCTGCCTGTTTTTTGGTCCCGGTGGGAAAACCGGCTCCACCCCGGCCCCTCAGACCCGAGGCAATAACCTCTTCAACCACCTGCCCGGGTGTTCTGGCAAGTGCCAGCGCCAATGCCCTGTAACCTCCTGCATCAATATAATCGTCTATGCTGAACGGATCAATGACCCCGGAATTTTTTAATAATATGCGTTTCTCCCTGATCATTTCTGCCCGTGTTGTTTCTTTCTCAATTCTTCAATTAAAGCCTTCAGCGATTTGCGGGTGAGGTTGCCATATACATTCCGGTTAATCATCAATGCAGGTGCAACGTCGCAAATCCCCAGACATTCAGCCTCCTCAACAGTAAACAGCCCGTCGGGTGTAGTTTCTCCCGGCTTGATACCCAGAATACCGGTTAGTATGTCAATTATACCTGAAGATCCCATCATACTGCACACCGGTGAATTACAAACCCTGATTATATAACGTCCCCTCGGTTTCAGGCTGAACATGGAGTAATACCCCGCAACACCATATACCCACGAGAGATTGACCCCTAAGAACCGGGCTGCCGCCCTCAGCGACTCCTCTGTCAGATAGTTATGCGGATGACAATCCTGCAGGGCATGAAGGATCGGTAACAGATTGGACTTATCGCGACTGAATCCGGCAAATATTTTCTGCTGATCCAACATAAATTTATTTATTGGAAAAGATACAGTTTTTTTTCATGAGCACGAGTCATTTGACTATGATATATATACGGTTAAATTAAGAACTTCTGTTCCAAATTGATAAATTTGTCATAGGATGACAAATCAGCAGACTCAGTTAATTGCAACCAATGGAGCCTCAGAGATTTCCGGATGTAACGGCTATTGTACTCGCTGGAGGTAACAGCAGCAGGATGGGGGGGCTGGATAAAAGCTTGTTGCCCGTTAGGGGCATACCCATGATCCGGCATATAGTTACCCAGCTTGAATCATATTTCACTGAAATATTAATTGGTGGGGATGAGGATAAGTATGGGTTCCTGGGTCACAGGGTGATACCTGATACCCTGGAGGGAATGGGGCCGTTGATGGGTATTTATTCATGTCTTATGGATTCTGGTAACGACCTTAACTTTATCACGGCCTGTGATATTCCTGAAATAAATATCGATTTCGTAAAAAAAATGCTGGAGCTTTCGGAAGGGTCAGATATTGTTATGCCGGTGAAAGGCCCGTATAATTATGAACCCCTCCATGCTATATACCGGAAGTCAGTTATTGATGTGGCCGCAAAGTTGCTGAAAGAAAAAAAGCTTAAGATATCCGATCTTGCAGGAATGGTGAATACATGTTTTATCCCGTTCGATGGCCGGGAGTGGTATCATAACCTTAACACCAGGGATGAGTATAACAATTTCACTGAAAGCTATACTTAGCACGGACAACATGAATGAATTTCTAATCATTCCATAATAGAAATACTGCTTTAAATCAATATTAATCTTTACAAATATGATAATGGGAAAGCATCAAGTTGCTATCATCCGGCAGATTATCAGGAAATTATCTTTTGCGGAGACGATCTTAACGGGTGTCGGATACATACGATTCCCGGAAATTTTAACTTTCGCGACATAGATTTATTTTGAGCAGTATTTCTGTTCTTATAACTTAAAAAATCAGGTTACATTGCTTATCGCAAATCTATAATTGCTATGTTTGTCCTGAAAAGTTGCAGCGTCGTTGTTGTTGCTTGGAACCCGCAACCTTTCATTTGCAAATTGTATCAGAGAAATAATTTCTAAATCCGTTTGTCATGCCAAGAGTATTCAAAGCTACAGAAATAGAAAAGGAGGAAAAAGAGATAAAACGTGATTATCTCGACCGTCATATGCCTCATGTGATTTGCCCCGAACAGGTGGAAAGAGGAAAGAAATTTGCAATTAAGGTACGGCTTGGTGAAGAGTATCCCCATCCCGATGAGCACGACCATTTTATAAGCGTGATACAGCTTTGGAACAGGGAAACCCTCCTTGCCGAAGCACGATACACAGCAGGGGTGTACGGCACCCTCCCATCACATGTGGAAATCGACTTTTATATTGTGGCCCCTGATGTCTCAATGAATCTATCTGCCATGGCAGTGTGCACAAAACACGGCCTCTGGCAGAGTGAAGACAAGGCAGTGAAAGTTATCTGAGCTTCGGAAGGGGATGAGGTAATAAGATTTTTAGGTTAAAAGGTTGAAGGTTTAACAGGCAGGGATTTGAGGCTTATTTTAGACACATAATCAATTCGATTATGGCAAAGAACGAAAAGAATAAACGCAACTGGCGCGACAAGTACAGGTTCTCTGTGACCAATGACACAACTTTCGAGGAAGTGTGGCGCGTACGTCTTACACAATACAATGCATTTCTGCTGATAACCTTCGCGGTTCTTTTCATAATAGGAGCAACAGTTTCGTTGCTGTCCTTTACAAACTTAAGAGAGTTCATACCAGGTTACCCGGATGCAACAATGAGACGCAACATACTCATGAGTGCCATCCGTCTCGATTCTCTCGAAAAGGAAATAGAACTGAGAGATAAGTATTTTGCAAACATCAACGCAATTATCTCGGGAGAACAACCTGCCGAGATCTTTTCGATGCAGGATACTACCAGGAGGTATTCATCAATAAGCTATAACACCACACCTGAAGAAACAGCCCTCAGAGAACAGGTGGCAAAGGATGAAAAGTACAATCTGACCGTCAATCCGGTTGTTACCGAATCAGTAACAAGTCTTGCTGAACTGCATTTCTTCCCTCCGGTAAAAGGAATTATATCGGGCAAATTTGACGTCAGGACCCGTCATTTCGGAACAGATATCGTCGGCAAGCCCAGATCACCGGTATCGGCCGCCCTTGACGGAACGGTCATTTTTACAGGCTGGACAATGGAAACCGGCTACGTGATTGAGATCCAGCATCCGAATAATATAGTCACCGTATACAAGCATAATGCAACTCTTCTTAAAGAAACAGGTGAGATGGTCCGTGCCGGAGAGCCTGTATCCATTATAGGTGATTCGGGTGAGTTATATACTTCAGGTCCACATCTTCATTTTGAGATCTGGTACAAGGGAAGCCCTCTGGACCCTGAAAAACACATAATTTTTTAATAAAGACAGCCTATGCCTGTCAGGATTGCACTTTTAGGATCAACGGGTTCGATAGGAACGCAAACCCTTGATATTGTATCGCGTTATCCAGGGAAATTCTGTATTGACATACTTGCAGCCGGAAGCAATGTTTCTCTTCTTGCACGACAGGCACGCATGTTCAATCCACGCCAGGTTGTAATAAGTAACACTAAGTTCTTCGACAGTCTGAAGGATGAACTTTCAGGTACTGATATTGAAATACTTGCAGGAGATGAGGCTCTTGAACAGGCAGTAGCATCATCGGAGGCAGATATTGTTCTTGCAGCCATAGTAGGATATTCAGGACTCCGGTCGACCATAACCGCCATCCGGTCGGGGAAAAAGATCGCTCTGGCCAATAAGGAGACCCTTGTTGTTGCAGGTGAGATTATTACTTCACTGGCAGAAGAATATAATGTTGAAATAATACCGGTAGATTCAGAACATTCGGCAATCTTCCAATGCCTTGCAGGGGAGAGTATCAGTTCAGTGGAGAAGATAACCCTGACTGCTTCGGGAGGACCTTTTCTCAGGATGCCTCTGGATAAACTTCACCATGCAGGCCCTGAAGATGCTCTGCGCCATCCAAACTGGAACATGGGCGATAAGATTACAATCGACTCGGCCTCAATGATGAACAAAGGTCTTGAGGTAATAGAAGCCAGGTGGCTCTTCAACCTGAATCCCGGGCAGATAAAAGTTATAATTCATCCTCAGTCGATAATCCATTCTTTTGTGCATTTTACAGACGGATCGGTGAAGGCTCAGCTGGGTCTGCCCGATATGCGCCTTCCCATTCTTTATGCTCTCTCATACCCGGGAAGGACACCATCAGATCTTCCCCGGCTCGACCTTATGAATTATCCCGAGTTCACTTTCATTGAACCCGATCTTTTGAAATTCCGTAACCTTTCATTAGCCTATGAGGCTCTGAAGCGGGGAGGGAACATGCCCTGCGTCCTTAATGCGGCAAACGAAGTTGCAGTGAATGCATTTCTTTCGAAAAAATCCGGTTTTATGCAAATGACCGATATAGTGGAGTATGCTTTGGAGAAAATTCAATATCTTTCGGCCCCCGATCTGGAGACCCTTGAGATGACCGACAGGTGTGCCAGGGATGCGGCTGAGGATTATATTAAGAAACATTTTGAATAATATGGAGATACTTATCAGGATACTTCAGTTTTTAGTCAGTCTGTCAATACTGGTGATCATCCACGAGCTGGGGCACTTCATTATGGCCAAAGTCTTTAAAACCAGGGTGGAAAAATTCTATCTTTTCTTTGATGCATGGTTTTCAATATTCAAGTTCAGGAGGGGAGAAACAGAATACGGTATGGGCTGGATCCCCCTGGGAGGCTATGTCAAAATATCCGGAATGATCGATGAATCCATGGACGTCGAGCAGATGAAAAAACCTCCGCAGCCGTGGGAATTCAGATCGAAGAAAGCATGGCAAAGGCTTCTTATCATGACGGGAGGAGTGATCTTCAACTTTCTTCTTGCGCTCCTTATATATGTGTTCATTCTTTTTGTATGGGGAAAGACATATCTGCCGACAGAAAATGCTGTCTACGGAATTGTGACTGACTCGACGGGTCTGGCAATGGGACTCAGAAACGGTGATAAGATACTTTCGGTCGACAACCAGCATATAGAAAATTTTGACGACATTCTGAAGGACATCATCCTTAACAAAAGGACTTCAATACAGGTGGAAAGGAATGGAGAAAAGGTCAATGTCCCGATCCCCGACGACTATGTCCCGAATCTGCTTAAGGGAAGAGGTACTTTTGAAGTGAGAGCGCCATTCGGTCCGTTTGTAGTGAAGGATTACCCCAAACATTCACCTGCAAAGGATGCGGGAGTGCTGAAGGGAGATGAACTGGCAGGTATCGACAGCGTTACCTTTTCATATTACGATGAATTCCAGACCTATCTGAAAAAGAATATAAACAAGACTGTTGTTCTGCAGATAATACGTGATGGAGAAAGGATTGAAATCCCGATGACAATTGCAGCCGACGGGAAGCTGGGGGTACTCGCCGAGAGGTCGCCTTCCATGTATTTTGAGATGAAGACTCTCAGGTACGGCTTTTTCGAATCGATACCGGCAGGTATAGCAAGAGGTTTCAGGGAAATGGGCGATTACCTGAAGCAATTCAGGCTTATCTTTTCAAAAGACACGAAAGCTTACGAATCACTTGGAGGATTTATAACAATAGGAAGCATCTTTCCGGCACAATGGGACTGGCTGAGTTTCTGGAATGTGACCGCCTTTCTTTCGATAATTCTTGCAGTAATGAACATTCTGCCAATACCGGCTCTTGACGGCGGGCATGTGATGTTCCTTCTGTTTGAGGTTGTTACCGGCCGCAAACCCAGCGACAAGTTTCTTGAGTATGCTCAGATTGCAGGTATGATAATATTGTTTTCGCTGCTTATTTTTGCTAACGGGAATGATATAATAAGGCTTATCAGAAAATAATTACACCTACTTGGGCTTGTTTAAAAAGTATTTATAACTTTGTATCAACTATAATATTTACGGAGATGGGAAAAATTGGCATAACAGAGATCTTGATTATTCTGGTGATCGTTGTTCTTCTTTTCGGCGGTCGCAAGATTCCCGAGCTTTTTAAAGGTATCGGACAGGGGATGAAGGAATTTAAAAAAGCTTCCAAATTTGATCCCGATGAGGAAAAGGAGAAGGAAAAGTTACAATAGTATATTTTTTGCTTAAAAAGGGGCTTTCGCAAGAGCCCCTTTTTTTACGCCCGGCCCACTGACGAAGGGCTGTTAAAAATCTGATAATCAACAATCCCTCTTTAGGGGATTTAGGATTAAATTTAAAGAAGCAGGGCTTATGAGACAGCCCTTTTTTATTGATGGTCAGGCAGGGGTTCGTATTTCTGATCTCTTCTCTGAGGGATGAAACCGGCCTCTGTGATCGCTGCCTTAAGTTCTTCACTGCTGAAGCGGAAACCTCCCCCGGCAGCACTTACCACATTTTCTTCGATCATAACCGACCCCAGGTCATTGGCCCCGGCATGCAATGCAAGCATCCCGGTATCTCTTCCCACGGTAAGCACGGAAGCCTGGATGTTTTTGATATTGTTAAGCATGATCCGGCTTACAGCTATAAGCCTTATATAATCGCCTGGTGAGTAACTGCTTTTTACTCCGTGTTTTTCCCTGAGCAGCGTGCCTTCATCCCTGAACGGCCATGGGACAAAGGTAATGAATCCGTAATGCCCTTCCGGTTTTTCTTCCTGAAGCTCTCTTAGTTTTACAAGATGAACTATCCTCTCCCTGAGCGTTTCAATATGACCATACATCATGGTGGCCGATGTGGGGAGATTCATCCTGTGGGCTTCTCTCATTACGTCGAGCCACTGGCGTGCACTTGCCTTTGCCGGTGAAACCCTGTGTCTGACACGATCTGTTAAAATTTCAGCGCCGGCACCAGGAAGTGAATCAAGTCCGGCTTCTTTAAGCTTTTCGAGTATATAACGATAATCTTTATTTTCTTTCACGGAAAGAAATACAATTTCCGGAGGGCCAAGGGCATGAAGCCTGAGTGAAGGATAATTTTTCTTCAACTCACTGAAGAGCCCGGTATAAAAACCGAGGCCCAGTGCAGGGTTCATTCCACCCTGAAGAAGAAGCTGATCTCCTCCAAGTTCAAAAAGCTCGTCGATCTTCGTCCTGTATTCGTCAATAGTTGTTACATAAGAGTCGGGATCGCCTTTTCGACGACAGAAATTACAGAAAAGACATTGCGAAAAACATATGTTCGTTATGTTAACATTTCTGTCAATCATCCAGCCGACGTACCGGCCGGGAACATGTTTCTGCCTTAGCTCGTTAGCGACGAACAGAAGGTCTTCAAGAGGAGCATTATGATAAATGAATTCACCTTCTTCCACATTCAGGGAGGACATTGAAAGGGCTTTGTCAAACAATGATTCTAAAGTCATTATTGCACCTGACGCTTAATAGTTTTCCGTACCGGCAAAGGTAAGCTTTTGAACCTTACGCATTCAATTATTTGATTAACTTTAAACCCTTGAAATTTTTTAGTCCCGCCTATGAAACCTGTAGTTCAACATATTTCGCAGATATCACCTGATCAGTCGGTTGTATGCATAGTGACGAAGAATGAAGTACCACCTTTCCTGAAGCTGTCAACAACGGAAAGAGAATATGCATTACGAAAGCTTCGTGAAGGAGAAGAAAGGGTGTTCATCAACTCTTATTTTAAATGCACCTATCTGATAAAGCTGAAAAAAGATTATGAACCCTATCGTGAAAGAGAGGAGATCCGCAGGGCTGCTGCATCATTAAAGAAGCTTATCAGGTCGAATAATCATGATGATCTTGTTATATCCTCAGGTAGTGCATATAAGGATGCTGCACTTGATTTTGCCGAAGGATTTCTTCTTTCTGTCTATTCGTTTGATAAATACAGAACGGAAGAAGATGAAGACGGAAGATATCATTATCCATCCAGGCTCCTGCTTCACGGGGATAAAGCAAAGGAAGGTATAAAATGGCTGACTGACCTTACTGATGCTGTATGGCTTGTACGTGATCTGATAAATGAGCCGGTTAATCATCTTAACGCTACGGCTCTGGCCGAAGCTGTGACCAGTACCGGCAGGAGGGCTGGGTTCAGAACAGAGGTGCTTACCAAAGGTAAGATTGAAGCTCTTAAGATGGGCGGACTTCTGGCTGTCAACAGGGGAAGTGTCGATCCTCCCGTTTTCTGTATTCTTGAATGGAAACCGGCAAAACCGGTTAACAGCTCCCCTTTAGTGCTGATCGGGAAAGGTGTCGTTTACGACTCCGGAGGCCTGAACATCAAGACTGGTGATTACATGGCGCAGATGAAAGGAGACATGGCCGGGGCGGCTGCTGTGACCGGTGTATTCCATACTGTCGCAAAATCGAAGCTTCCGGTCCATCTTATAGGACTTATTCCGGCAACCGACAACCGGCCGGGAGGGAACGCCTACACACAGGGAGACATCATTACGATGTATAATAAGATGACCGTTGAGGTTGGAAATACAGATGCGGAAGGCCGGCTGATACTTGCTGACGCTCTTAGCTATGCTTCCAAATTCAGGCCGATGCTGATCATAGATATTGCCACGCTCACCGGATCGGCAGCAATGACATTCAGTAACCAGGCTATAGCCATGATGGGCAATGCCGACAGAAAATATATTAACCTGCTCGAAGATTGCGGCAGGGAAGTATACGAAAGAGTCTCAGAGCTTCCGTTCTGGGAGGAATATGGAGAGATGATAAAGTCAAAAATTGCCGATGTCAGAAATGTGGGCGGCAGGGAGGCCGGTGCTATAACAGCCGGAAAATTCCTTGAAAAATTTACTGAATACCCTCTTATACACCTCGATATTGCCGGAACAGGGATCCTGAAAAAGGACGATCACTACCGTCTCAGGGAAGGGCCGGGTTCAGGAGTAAGGCTTTTGTCGGAATTTGTCAGGAGACTGTCGAAGGAATATAAAAAACCGAAGTAGAAGTATGGAAGAGAAACCAATAATTGCCGGAATATCACACGGAGATATAAACGGCATCGGATATGAGGTCATTATTAAAACACTCATGGATCCGATCATCAATGACTTTTGCGTACCTGTTGTTTACGGTTCTCCAAAGGTGGCTGCGTATCATAGGAAGGCGCTCAACATCATGAACTTCAGCTTTAACAACATCAGGACGCCGGAGGAGGCAAATCCCAAAAAAGCAAACCTGATAAACTGTCTCGACGATAATGTAAGGGTAGAACTCGGCAGGTCGACTCCACAGGGAGGCGAATCGGCTTTTATCTCGCTCGAGAAAGCTGTCGACGACCTTCTGGCACAAAAGATTGATGTGCTGGTAACAGCTCCGATTGACAAGCATAATATACAGTCGGAAAGATTTAGTTTCAGAGGGCATACTGAATATCTGAGGTCAAAGTCCGGCGTGGAAGAAGCCCTGATGTTCATGATAAGTGAGAACATGAGAATTGGTTTTGTAACAGGGCATGTGCCTGTTCGTGATATTGCCGGAGCCATTACAATCGAATCCGTTGTAGCCAAGATCAGGATTATGAACCGTTCGCTGGTTACCGATTTTGGTTTGCGTAAACCCAGGATAGCTGTATTGTCTCTGAATCCGCATGCAGGGGACAACTCTCTTATCGGCGATGAGGAAGAAAAGGTGATAATACCTGCATTAAACCAGGTGGAGAAGGAAGGCATTATGGCTTTCGGACCATTTGCTGCCGACGGCTTCTTCGGTGCAGGGGATTTTTCAAAATTTGATGCCATCCTTTCGATGTATCACGATCAGGGCCTGTCAGCATTCAAGGCTCTGGCATTTGATTCGGGTGTAAATTATACAGCAGGATTGCCTTTTATCAGGACATCTCCTGTTCATGGAACGGCCTATCAAATAGCAGGCAAGGGAGAAGCTTCTGAAAAGTCTTTCCGTGAAGCTCTGTATCTGGCCTGCACCATCCACAAAAACAGAAAGCTTTATGACGAGATAACGAAGAATCCCTTAAGACACCAGGACATAGAGGCCCATTCCGACAAAGTAGATGAACTGCCACCTGATATTGATAATTCCGAGATACACTTATGATAGATTATATAAAAGGCAATATTACAGCTGTCACACCTGCCTGCCTTACAATAGAAGCCGCAGGGATTGGTTATTTTTTAAACATCTCTCTTACTACCTTCACCCGGCTTGAGGGGCATTCAGAGTGCAAAATACTGGTGCATGAGGTAATCAGGGAAGATTCTCATCAGCTTTTTGGTTTTGCCGATAGTGAAGAGCGCGATATATTCAGACTGCTTATTTCTGTTACGGGAGTCGGAGCAAACACTGCCAGAATGATGCTTTCCTCACTCAGTCCGGGAGAGATCCGGAAGGCTATTGCAGGTGCCGATGTCAATCTTCTCAAAAGTATTAAGGGCATAGGGCTCAAAAGTGCCCAGCGAATAATCGTTGACCTGAAGGAGAAGATCGGTAAACAAGCCCCTTCGGATGAAATATTTTCTGTCCCGGACAATACAAGACGTGATGAGGCGTTATCAGCTTTAGTGATGCTTGGGTTTGCCAAAGGCGCTGCTGGTAAAGTACTTGACAAGGTCATAACTGAAGAAAGCGGCCTTACTGTTGAGGACCTTATCAAAAGAGCGCTTAAGAACTTGTAATACAGAATATAAGCCGGGTTGGGATCAGGGAAATCATATAGAAATCTTCTGGTATCTTTTTATCTTGCTCTTTCGGTTTCTCTGTTTGTGAAACCCCAGGAAGCATCATGTCAGGTTACAGGTAATCTCCTGCAGCAGGATACAACAAGGAAACCGGTTCTGAAACTGGACGATGTCCCGTCCATACCATGGGAGATTCAGCGAAAATCACCTTTGTTTCTTAATAATCCGTCAAATTTTAAAGAAGATGTCGTTTATGATCCTGAAAAGAATGAATATATCATCTACAGGAAAATAGGATCGCTTGATTATCGTCCCCCCGTCCATATGAACCCGGAAGAGTTCAGGAAGTACGATTATGCCAGGGCTATGCGTGAATACTGGAATTCAAGGATAGCAGGCGAAGAAGCAGGTTTCAGGTCTACACTTATACCGCAGATTGAAGTAGGAGGAGCCGCTTTTGACAAGATATTCGGAAGTAATATTATTAATATTATCCCCCAGGGATCAGCAGAGCTTATCTTCGGAGTAAATATATCTCATACCGAGAACCCGATACTTACGGAAAAACTCAGGACTATACCCACCTTCGATTTCAAGGAGAAGATACAGATGAATGTCACCGGTACCATAGGCGACAAAATGGAGCTGGGTGTAAACTATAATACAGATGCTATGTTCGAGTTTGAAAACCGGACCAAGCTTCAGTACTCTGGCAAGGAAGATGAGATCATCAGGAAGATAGAAGCCGGTGATGTTACTCTTCCTCTTAAAGGGACATTAATAACAGGCAGCTACAGTCTTTTCGGACTGAAAACTGAAATGCAGTTCGGCAAGCTCACCGTTACAACCGTCCTTTCACAGCAAAAGGGAGAGACGTCGGTAATACAGGTGGAAGGAGGCGCTCAACAGACATCTTTTGAAATATTTGCAGATGAATATGAAGGTAACCGGCATTTCTTCCTGTCGCAGTATTTCAGGGATATTTATGACGACGCCCTGAAGACCCTTCCGATAGTAAGTTCCGGTGTCAACATCGAACGTATAGAAGTATGGATCACAAACAAAACAAGCCGTTTTGAGGAAGCCAGTAACAGAAATATCGTAGCCTTCATGGACCTGGCTGAAAACAGGAACCACATTTTTAACAGCGTGCCCGACTTTCAGGCTCAGCCCGGGGCTCCGCTGTATCCTGCCAACGATGCGAATAGAATGTATGATGCCCTGAATTCAACTTATACTGGGGTACGTGATGTAGACCAGGTTACTAATACATTCGATCCATTATATCCGGGATTCCAGATAGGCCGTGATTTTGAGAAGATAGAGAATGCGAGGAGACTCAACGAAAGGGAATTCACAGTAAACAAACAGCTTGGATACATCTCCCTTAATACTGCCCTGAATACTGACGAGGTTCTGGCTGTGGCTTATGAATACACTCTTAACGGCAAGATCTATAAAGTAGGTGAATTTTCCACCGACGGCATCACTGCACCTCAGACTCTGGTTCTGAAACTCATAAAGGGAACCACTCTTTCACCACGGGTGCCCACATGGGACCTCATGATGAAAAATATTTACGCACTTGGTTCAGGCAGGCTCGACAGAAGCGATTTCCAGCTCAATGTACTGTACCAGGATGATAAAACAGGAAATTCAATAAATTACCTGCCTGAAGGGAACCTGCAGGATAAGATATTACTGCAGGTTATGGGGCTCGATTACCTGAACTCACAGTCGGACAGAGAGCCTGACGGTTACTTCGATTTTATTGAAGGAGTGACGGTAATGGTTGACAGAGGCAAGATAGTATTTCCTGTCATCGAACCGTTTGGCAGCCATCTGCGTAAGGTTATAAATAACGAAGTTCTGGCTGCCAGGTATGTCTTTCAGGAATTGTATGACTCCACCCAGACAATAGCACGGCAGATGGCCGAAAAGAACAAATTCCTTCTCAACGGAGTCTACTCTTCCGAGGCGGGTTCGGAAATTCAGCTGAATGCTGCTAATATCCCGCAGGGATCAGTTGTTGTAACTGCAGGAGGAGTCACTCTTACCGAAAACACTGATTACACCGTTGATTATAACATGGGAACGGTAAGAATAATAAATTCAGCGTTGATTGAATCCCAGACACCGATACAGGTGTCACTCGAGAGCAATCAGTTTTTCGGATTTCAGACCAAGACATTACTTGGCACTCATCTAAATTACAGGTTTTCAAATAACTTCGATATAGGAGGAACCATACTCCATCTTAACGAGAGGCCATATACCCAGAAAGTTAACTTCGGTGAGGAGCCTATTTCCAATACGATATGGGGTTTGAATTCGTCATATAGATCTGAATCACAATTACTAACAAAGATTGTTGACAAGATACCCTTCCTCGAGACCAAAGCTCCGTCGGCGATTTCTTTCTTCGGGGAATTTGCCAACCTTATTCCCGGGCATTCAAGGGCCATATCGAGCGCAGGTAATTCATACATCGACGATTTTGAAGCAAGCGAGATACCTCTCGATCTCAAGTCATTTAATTCATGGACCCTGGCCAGCATACCGCAGGGGCAGGATCTTCTTTTTCCAGAAGCCCGGCTTAACAACAATATTACCAGCGGTTTCAACAGGGCAAAGATGGCCTGGTACGTGATCGACCCGATCTTCCTTCGCAATGGTTCTTCAACCCCCGATCATATCAAGAGAAACCCTGATGAGCAGTCAAGCCATTTTGTAAGGGAGATATTTGAGACGGAGATCTTTCCTTATAAGGAAAGTCCGAGCGGCATCCCCACCAACATCACAGTTCTGAACCTGGCATATTATCCGGGCGAAAGAGGTCCCTACAATTTCGACACGGATCCTGGTCTCTATTCGGCAGGGATAAACTCCGACGGTACTCTCAACGATCCTGCTTCACGCTGGGGTGGCATAATGAGGGAGGTTCTTACCAGCGATTTTGAGACTGCCAATATTCAGTATATCAAATTCTGGCTCATGGATCCTTTTGTTGAGGATCCGGAACACGAAGGGGGCGATCTGTACATCAACCTTGGCAATATCTCAGAAGATATCCTGAGAGATTCGAGAAAAAGCTTTGAAAACGGTCTGCCGGGTACTCCTTCACCGGTAAATATCGATACTACGGTATGGGGAAGGGTTCCTACAGTACAGTCAGTAGTAAATGCTTTCGATAATGACCCTGAGTCGAGACGTTACCAGGATGTCGGTTTTGACGGGCTCAGGAATGAAGATGAACAGACTTTTTTCAGTGATTACGTTCAGAAAGTTCAGACTCTTACTGAAGAAGAGGCTTTCCAGGAAATACTAAAAGATCCGGCAGGTGATAATTTCCATTATTTCAGAGGATCGGATTACGATTTCCGGCAGTTGGGCATTCTCGAAAGATACAAGAAATACAACGGACCTGATGGTAATTCGCCTACATCCGAAATGTCGGAAGAATCTTATCCTACCTCTTCCACCACCCTTCCCGACATGGAGGACATCAACCGTGACAACACACTGAGTGAAACGGAGAGCTACTACCAGTACCGGGTAAGCATGCGACCCGGAGATTTAGCTGTCGGCAGGAATTATGTCGTTGACGAAATAGAATATGAGGCCACTTTTGCAAACGGAACAAAATCCAAAGTGAAATGGTATCAGCTTAAGATCCCGATAACCGATTACCAGAAAGTTATTGGTAATATCAGTGATTTTAAGTCGGTGCGTTTTATGCGATTATATGCCAGAGGGTTCTCGAAGCCGGTGATAATGAGGTTTGCAAAACTCGACCTGGTAAGGGCTGAATGGAGAAAATACAATCTTACTTTCATGGAGGGAGGTGAGAGGATCACTGTTCCTGAAGCTGCTGACGGCACTTTTGAGATAAGCTCTGTAAGTATAGAAGAGAATGCCGGCAAGGAACCTGTCAATTATGTCCTGCCGCCCGGGTTCACAAGAATAACAGATCCCTCCAATCCACAGCTCAGGCAGCTTAATGAACAATCGATGGTTCTGAAGGTTCAGAACCTGGAAGATGGTGATGCCCGTGCTGCTTTCAAGAATGTAAACCTCGATATAAGACAATACCGTAACCTCAGGATGGAGGTTCATGCTGAAGCAATTCAGGGCCAGATACTTAATGATAATGAGCTGACGGCTTTCATAAGGATAGGCTCTGATTATAAGAGCAATTTCTACGAATATGAGATACCTCTGAAGCTTACTGCCCCCGGACGCTATGATAACAAGTCGGATGAGTCGAGAGCTCTTGTATGGCCTGAGGAAAACAGCTTTAACATCGACCTTTCAGTTTTACAGGATGCCAAACAGGAACGCAACAGGAAAATGATGGAGCCCGGATCTTCCCTCAGTGTTTCGGATGTATATGTTTACATGCACGAGGGACACAGGATATCAGTATCGGGTAACCCGAACATGAGTAATGTGAAGGTTATTATGGTGGGTGTCCGGAATCCTATCAAAACAAGAAATCCCTCAGTTGACGACGGTTATCCCAAGTGGGGAGAAATATGGGTTAATGAGCTGAGGCTAAGTGATTTCATTGAGAATGGAGGCTGGGCAGCAAACGCTCATCTGCAGGCCCGCCTCGCCGACTTCGGAACCATCGATATGGTTGGTCAGACAAGTACCCCGGGCTGGGGAAGCATAGAGAAGAAAGTGAATGAAAGGAGTAAGCAGCAGGTTGTCAAATATGACCTTTCATCAACACTGGAATTCGGTAAATTCTTCAATGAAGATCTGGGTGTGAGACTGCCCCTTTACATGGGTTACTCAGAAACCAGAATAAAACCTCAGTACAATCCTCTCGATCCTGATATTTTTCTTTCTGATGCCCTGAAAAACTCTGCAGGTGAAAGGGAAAGAGATTCTATAAGGGCCATAGCTGAAGACTTTGCCAGAAGGAAGACGCTTACTGTGAGCAACGCAGGGATCACAAAAAGAGGAGAGAAGCCTCACCCATGGGATCTTGCAAACCTGAGTGTCAATTATACATATAATGAAGTATACAGGAGTGACACGAAAACCGAGATCGACCTCGAAAAGAACTACAGGGGAGGCATAACTTATGATTACCAGAGTAGCCCGAAGAATGTTATGCCATTTAAAAATGTCAGGTTCCTGAGTTCACCGGTTTTCAGGGTGATCAAGGATTTCAACTTTTACATTTTCCCGAGGAGTATCTCTTTCAGGACCGACATAAGCCGTTATTATAATGAGATCAAGACAAGGAATATCAACAATCCTTATCTCAGGATCACTCCCACTTTCAGGAAAGATTTTGAGTGGAGCAGGATATACGATTTCAAGTACGATGTCACCCGCCAGCTTAAGGTCGATTTCACTGCGACCAATCTCTCCAGGATTGACGAACCCGAAGGTGGTGTTGACAGGGAAAGGTACGGGAATACCTACGACTTATGGCGTGATTCTGTGATGAATAACATCCTTAATTTCGGACGTAATACAAATTACAATCATTTCCTGAACGTAACTTACACCCTCCCGGTCAACAAACTGCCTCTTCTTTCTTGGATAAATTCCAACCTTCGCTATGGTTCCGATTATACATGGCTTGCTGGTCCCCTTTATCCTGACAGCATGAAAATCAACATCGGCAATTCAATAAAGAACCACAATGAACTTACCTTTACGGCACAGGGTAACCTTGCATCTCTTTATTCAAAAGTCGGTTTCCTTAAAAAGATAGAGAACAATACCAGACCCGATGCGAGGACACGTATGCAGCAGGAGACCAGGACGGTGACCTATACGAGGGAGAATGTAAACCTCAGGGAAAATATCGTCCGTGTGATCGTTCACTCCCTGAAAACACGTGATGTAAAGGTGACGGTGACAAAAAAGACGGGCGAACCTGTTAAAGGCAAAGTGGACATTATAAATGAAAACCGTGTAAATTTCACATCTGCCGAAACCGCTGAAGCAGTTACCATTAAAGTTGACGGACAGGTTCCGGTTAAAAGGAGTCCTTTCACTGTAACCGGCGAATACCTGGTAAGGGCACTTATGGGGGTAAGGAATGTGAGTCTTACAGTTACTTCTTCCCAGGGTCAGTTCCTTCCAGGCTACATGCCGGGAACAAAATATGCCGGGATGTCGGATTATAACGATGCTCTGGCTCCGGGCTGGCCTTTCATACTAGGTTACAGCGACACAAAGTTCTTTGACAGGGCAGCTCAGAACGGATGGCTTTCAAAGGATTCTCTGCTTAACACTCCTGCGACGGCGTCGACACGGTTCGACATATCGGCACGGAGCATGGTCGAGCCATTTCCCGGGATGAGGATAGATGTAAATGCCGACAGGAGGTTCCAGGAGGTGATGAGCGCATATTATATAGCCGATTTCAACGGCAATTTCCCCGACAGTACACGAAACAGGATAGTGAACGGTAACTTTTCAATATCAGTGATCTCATGGGGTACCGCGTTTGAGAAAATATCCAAAGACAACGAATACCTGTCGCCCACATTCGAAGCGTTCAAGGAGAACCTTATCATCATATCCGAGAGAAGAGCGGCTGAGCGCCGCGAAATTGACCCGTCATATGATCCGGACACGGATCCGCTTACCGGTGGTCCGATAGAAGGACCTTTTAAAAACGGTTACGGGATGACTTCGAGGGAAGTAATGATACCGGCTTTCATAGCTGCATATACTAAATCCGATCCCCATAAGGTAACTCTCGAAACTTTTCCTTCAGCCCTCCGGATGATGCCAAACTGGAGGCTTCAGTTCGACGGGCTTTCAAGATTCGCCTTCATACAGAGATGGTTCCGGTCGGTTAACATATCGCATCAGTATCGCAGTACATACCAGATAGGGAATTACACCACCAACCTGAATTTTTCGGAAGGCAGTGACGGGCTGAGCAAGATCAGGGATCTCCAGAACAACTTTATCCAGCAATATGAAATAAATGTTGTATCGATAAACGAACAGTTCAGTCCACTCATAAATGTCGACATGAACTGGAAGAACAGTCTTACAACACGGTTTGAATGGAAGAAGCAGAGAACAGTATCACTTAACCTCACCAGCAACCAGATTGCCGATGCCCGTGTAAATGAACTCATTGTGGGGGCAGGATACAGGTTTGATGATGTAAGGATTGCTATCAGGACGGGAGGTACTCAGAAAACATTCAGGAGTGATCTGAACGTCAGGCTCGATCTTTCAATCCGTGACGATAAAACAGTAGCCAGGAAGCTTGTCGAGAATGTAAACCAGCCTGTCGTTGGGCAGAAGAAGTTTACAGCAGGTCTTACTGCCGATTATGTTCTGAGCGACAGGTTCAATCTCCAGATATTTGCCGACCACACGATGAACAATCCTTTTGTGGCAAATACATTCCCGACTTCCAACACAAATGTGGGCTTCAGTCTGAAATTTACCCTTGTTCAATAAGCATTTCTTCAATAGTCTCTTCTCAGCTGGCAGGTAATATTCTTCATGAGTTTTCCTTCATTTTGTAAACCTAAATCCGGAAGCAGAATAAAATTTCGCAGGAGGTTCGGGAGTTTGAAAAATTCCCTATTTTTGAGATGTATTCTGTTTTAAAGTTTTACCTTAAACATACTGATATGAAAGTACCTGAGAACCTGTATTATACAAAAGACCATGAATGGCTGAGAATTGAAGGAGATACAGCCTTTGCGGGAGTGACCGATTTTGCGCAAGGCGAACTGGGTGATATCGTATTTATTGAGATTGAGACACTTGGTGAGATTCTCAAGAAAGAAGAGGTTTTCGGCACTATTGAAGCTGTGAAGACAGTTTCTGATCTTTTCATGCCGGTAGGGGGAGAGATACTTGAAGTCAATCCTGCCCTGGCTGATTCTCCCGATCTTGTGAACAAAGATCCTTACGGAGAAGGATGGATGGTGAAAATAAAAATTACCGACCTGGCCGAGGTCTCTGAACTTTACGATGCAGAGAAATACAAGACTCTATTATAAGGTCTTCTTTATTTCCACTTCCTGGTAACCTTCGATGATATCTCCTACTTTGAGGTCGTTGAAGTTATGAACGTTTAGGCCGCATTCATAGCCGCCGGCAACTTCTTTCACATCGTCCTTGAACCTTTTCAGAGAACCCAGTTCACCTGTGTAGATAACAATACCTTCACGGATCACACGTATTTTTGTGTTACGTGTTATTTTACCTTCCTTGACATAACATCCTGCTACTGTCCCCACCTTGGTAACCTTGAAGAGGTCCCTGATCTCGAGGGTGGCAACTATCTCCTCTTTGACCTCCGGAGAGAGCATTCCCTCCATTGCAGCCTTGATCTCCTCTATAGCATTGTAGATTATTGAGTAGAGTCTGATGTCGATCTCTTCCTTCTCTGCCAGTTTTCTGGCAGCCATTGAAGGACGGACCTGGAATCCAACGATAATTGCATTTGAAGCTGCAGCAAGGAGTATGTCTGATTCGGAAATCTGCCCGACAGCCTTATGAATAATATTAAGCTGGATCTCGGGTGTTGACAGTTTGATCAGTGAGTCGCTCAGAGCTTCAACAGAACCGTCGACATCTCCTTTTACGATGATGTTAAGCTCCTGGAAGTTGCCGATTGCGATACGTCGTCCGATCTCATCGAGAGTGATATGCTTCTGGGTGCGGAGCCCCTGTTCTCTCTGCAATTGTGCCCTTTTGGTCGCAATATCCTTTGCATCCCTGTCGCTTTCCATCACGTTGAATTTGTCTCCTGCCTGGGGAGCTCCGTTCAATCCGAGGATGAGGGCTGGAGTTGCGGGTCCGGCTACTGTTATCTTGTTCCCTCTTTCGTTATACATAGCCTTTACATGTCCGAAGCAGCTTCCTGCCAGCATGATGTCGCCAATTTTAAGTGTTCCTGCTTTTACGAGAACTGTTGCCGTGAATCCCCTTCCTTTATCGAGCGAAGATTCAATAACTGTACCTATAGCCTGTTTTTCAGGATTAGCCTTCAGGTCGAGCATTTCAGTTTCAAGGAGGACCTTTTCCAGAAGGGCATCCACATTAATTCCCTCTTTTGCAGATATTTCCTGCGACTGGTATTTTCCTCCCCACTCTTCAACAAGGTAGTTCATGGCTGCCAGTTCCTCCCTTATTCTGTCGGGGTTGGCAGTAGGCTTGTCAATCTTGTTTATGGCAAATACAATGGGGACGCCAGCGGCAGAAGCGTGGTTTATTGCCTCCACTGTTTGCGGCATCACACCGTCGTCGGCAGCAACAACGATAATGGCAATATCTGTAATCTGTGCGCCTCTTGCCCTCATGGCAGTAAAAGCTTCATGGCCCGGGGTGTCGAGGAATGTCATTTTACGGCCGTCATCAAGTTGAACCGCATAAGCTCCGATATGCTGGGTGATACCACCGGCTTCCCCCGCAATTACGTTGGTCCTGCGTATGTAGTCAAGAAGTTTTGTTTTACCATGGTCGACGTGCCCCATTACCGTTACTATGGGAGGTCTTGGCTTAAGATCTTCGTCTTCATCTTCTTCCTCCCTTACAGCTTCCTGGAGTTCGGCAGATACAAACTCCACTTTATGTCCGAACTCATCAGCCAGAAGGGCAAGCGTTTCTGCATCGAGACGCTGGTTTATTGAGACGAAAAGTCCCAGGTTCATGCATGTGGAAATGATTTCGGTGACAGGGATATTCATCATAATAGCCAGCTCATTTGCAGACACGAATTCTGTAACCTTGAGAACATTCTTATCCTGTTCTATCCTGTCTTCATCTTCACGGTGTTTCTGACTTATTGCTTCCCTTTTCTCACGGCGGTATTTTGAACCTTTCGACTTACCCTTTGTGGTAAGCCTTGCAAGCGTTTCCTTGATCTGTTTCTGGACTTCTTCCTCGTCGACTTCAGCTCTTACAGGTCTCTTTCTTAAAGGCTTTTTACCTGCTTTATCTTTCCTGTCGCCAGCTTCGGATGTAGCTACAGAGACCTGTTCCTTGTCTTTTGTTATCCTTTTTCTTTTCTTTTTTCTCCTGAAATCGCTGCTACTGTCAACTTTTACAGGCTGGTGTGATGCTGTTTTTTTCTTCTCTTCAACAGGGAGATCAATTTTACCGACCACTGTGGGACCTGATAATTTTTCAAATCCCGGTCTGAATACTTTTACTGTTGTATCTTCCGGTTCAACAGCTGGTTCTTTTTCAGGTTCTGTTTCAGTTACTTTTTCGGGGGCGGCCGGCTTTTCAATCACCACTGTTGCCGGTTCTTCTTTCAGCTCCTCCGTCGTTTTTTCTTTTTCAGTTTTACTTTTCTGGTCTTTTGCTGCCTTTTCAACTGCTGGTTCAGCTTCCTTCACAGTGGTGGACGGGGTTGGTTCCGCTTTGGTTTCTTCCTTTTCCTCTTTCTTTTTCTTCCTGGAAGGTGCGGCGGGTTCAGCCTTATCCGGGGTCTTAGCCGGGGCAGGTTTTTCCGTTTCCTTCGGGGCAGACCCGGTTTTTTCATCCTTCTCTGCTGCAGGGGTAGGAGAGGGTTTCGGTTTTGATGTCTTGTCGAGATCTATCTTTCCGACCAGCTTGATAACCGGTTTCTGGATTTCAGTTTTCAGATCGATATTTTTCGATAAACCCGTATGATCCTTCAACAGGAGCTCTTCATCTTTTTCAGCCTCAGATTCCTCTGAATGCAGCTTATCGGGAACATCATCAATTGAAACTGATTCTTTTTTCCTGTGAAGTTCCTTGAGTGTGAGTCTTTCGGATTCTTTTTTTGCACTGATATCCGTACTGTACTCTTTCACAAGCAGGAGATAAGCCTCGTGAGGGAGTTTTGTGTTAGGGTTTGGATCGATGTTAAACCCTTTCTTATGAAGGAATTCCACCATAGTGGATATCCCTACGTTAAACTCACGGGCTGCTTTGCTTAATCTCGTTGCCTTAATGTCTTCTGTCATAAACAATTATCTCGACTTAAATGAATCTTTTAATTGTGATCTGCATATTATTCAAACTCAGCTTTTAGGATATTTATCACTTCTCTGATAGTCTCTTCTTCAAGGTCGGTTCGTTTAACCAGGTCATTAACCGAAAGGTTAAGAACACTTCGGGCAGTGTCGCATCCAATAGCTTTGAGCTCTTCGATAATCCATTCTTCTATTTCGTCACTGAATTCCTCAAGATTTACATCTTCCTCATCTTCACCTCCCGGCTCCCTGTACACATCGATTTCATATCCTGTAAGCTGACTTGCGAGCCTGATGTTAAGTCCTCCCTTACCTATTGCCAGTGACACTTCGGTAGGTTTAAGGTATATTTCAGCCTTTTTCGCGTCTTCAAAGAGCTTGATAGAGGTTATTTTTGCCGGGCTGAGGGCTCTCTGAATAAACAGCTGGTTGTTGGATGTGAAGTTAATAACGTCGATATTTTCATTACGCAGTTCCCTCACAATTCCATGTATCCTTGATCCTTTCATTCCCACACAGGCTCCGACCGGATCAATTCTTTCGTCATAGGATTCAACGGCCACTTTAGCCCTTTCACCTGGTACTCTTACAATTTTTTTAATGGTTATCAGTCCGTCGAATATCTCCGGAACCTCAAGTTCGAAGAGTCTTTCAAGAAATACCGGAGAGGTTCTGCTGAGAATAATAAAAGGAGTGTTATTTCTCATTTCGACTTTAATGACCACAGCCCTGATGGTGTCTCCTTTACGGAAATGATCTGAAGGGATCTGTTCGCTTTTCGGAAGGATAAGTTCATTTCCGTCATCGTCGAGAACAAGAATTTCCCTTTTCCATACCTGGTAAACCTCACCGGTGACTATCTCACCGATGCGGTCCTTGTATTTCATGTATATGTTATTCTTTTCGAGGTCGAGAATCCTTGCGGTCAGATTCTGCCGAAGCGACAGAATAGCCCTTCTTCCGAAATCCAGGAATTTAACTTCGTCAGAAACCTCCTCACCAACCTCATAATCTTCGTCGATCTTTATAGCCTCGGAAATAGGTATCTGGGTAATAGGATCAGTATATTCTTCATCCTCAACAACAACCCTGTTCCTCCATATCTCGAAATCGCCCTTATCGATATTTACAATAATGTCGAAATTGTCAGCCGAACCGTACTTTTTCGCAAGCATACCCCTGAAAACATCTTCCAGGACACTCATCATTGTAGGTCTGTCAATATTTTTAAGCTCCTTGAATTCCGAAAAGGTATCGATCAAATTAACATTTTCCATTTCTTTATAACCTCTGGTTTTTACTTTATGTTCAAGATTAATTTTGTTTTTTTCACCTGGTCGAAGTTGAATGATATTTCTTTTTTCTCCTTCAGCTTCCCTTTCGATCTGATGTCACTTTCCAGCTCAAACCCTCCACTGGTAACATTACGGAGAGTTCCTCTGAATTTTGTTCCATCCGTATCGGTAACCTCCACTTCCATACCTTCGTTCCGGTAATACTGTTGCAGGATTGTAAGAGGCATGTCCAGTCCGGGCGAAGAAACCTGCAATTCGAAATCCTCAGAATCGCGGTCAAGGTTCTTTTCAATATGGCGGTGAAGATCGGCACATTCATCAATTGTTATTCCCTTCATGGTATCGGCAAGAACCGTTATCTTTCCGGTACTGCTGACCTTAACTGCAACGATGAAAATTCCCGTTCCTTCGATGAACTCGTTTACAAGATTCTCTATTTTTGTTTTCTCTACCATTTTTAAACAGGATAACAAAATAGGGGACCCCGTCCCCTAGCACTTTTACCCTTCAAATCGGATGCAAAGATAATCAATGTTTTGGAAATAACAATAAGAAGAGAAAATAATATATCTTTAGACACTTAGCCAAAGCCAGCCCCATGCCAGGAGAGATTCATTCTGATCAATATACCGGGGAGGAGAAGGATCTTCTCGCATCATGTACCTTATGTCCCAGGGAATGCGGTGTTAACAGGTTTAAAGGAGGCACAGGTTACTGTGGTGCCGATGCGGGTATGAACATAGCTTCAATATGTATTCACCGCGGGGAGGAACCTCCGATCAGCGGACCTGACGGGATATGTAATGTATTCTTCTCCGGTTGTAATCTTCGCTGCATTTACTGTCAGAATTATGACATAAGCAGGTCTGATGGTGTTACCGGGAATTATTATTCATACGAAAAGGTTCTCGGAATGATAGCATCCATTCTGAGAGAAGGGATAAGGGCGGTTGGGTTTGTGTCACCCTCACATGTTGTTCCCCAGGTGAAGGCTATTATAAGGGGTTTGAACGAAAGAGGTCTGAAGCCTGTCACAGTTTACAATACCAGTGGTTATGATAAACGCGGAGTGATTGATGGCCTTGAGGGCATGATAGATGTCTATCTGCCGGATTATAAATATGTTACACCCGGGTTGTCTCAGTTATTGTCAGATTCTTATGATTACCCGGATGTAGCGTTGAAGGCATTGAAGGCTATGTATCACCAGAAGGGTTCAAAATTGCATGTCGACAAAGAAGGTGTGGCAGAGTCGGGGATGCTCATCCGGCACCTTGTCCTTCCCGGGCATGTTGAAGAAAGCAGAAAAGTTCTCCGGTCCATAGCTGACGAGCTTTCTACGGGAGTTCACCTTTCGCTTATGGCTCAATATCATCCCGTACCCTGTGTGAAGGATGACCGGGTATTAAACAGATCCCTTAACAGAGAGGAGTATGATTCGGTGGTCGCAGCCATGGAGAACCTTGGCTTCCGTAACGGATGGCTTCAGGACATGGATTCATTTCGTAATTACCGGCCTGATTTCAGCAAAGAACATCCGTTTGAATAGTATATGTGAAGGATGAAATAAAAATAGGAGCGGCCGGAGATTGCTCTGCCGGCCGCACTTTCTGTATATTTTTCAGACGTTATCCGCCCTTGTGGTTTGTTATTTTCTTCTGCTGTTGGAGTCTTTGCTACTTGCTGATGATCTTGAGGATGAAGATTTTCCTGACTGGCTGCTGCTCCTTGATGCGGAAGACCTTTGTCCGGAAGATCTTGAGGTACTAACGGAAGAACTGCTTCTGGATGTTGTACCTTTTGACACCGAGGTGCTTCCTGACCGGGAGCTTCTTGTTGCCGTACTGCTTCTTGAAGTCGTTCTGCTTCCTGAAGGAGCGGTTCTGGCAACCTGGGAGCTTTTACTCTGCTGGCTTCTTACTGTTGTGCTGCTTCTTCCTGTTGAAGGCTGGCTCTGACTTCTGGTGGCAGCCGTGGTTGTCTGCCTTGGAGTGGTAGCCCGGCTGGTGCTCTGGGGAGCAGGTCTGGTCTGTGTTCTGGCCTGTGCCGAGGACTGCTCCCGGTTTTCTGATCTTACGGCTTCCCGTGATCCTGCTGTTGACTGCCTGCCGGCAGGTGTAGCAGATCTCGTGGCAGTTGATGGACGCTGGGCTGCTGTGGACCTTGAAGAAACCTGGTTGCTGCTGCGGGTGCTGCGTTGTGCCATCTCCTGTTTTGACTGTGCCGACTGCCTGCTCTCAACAGATCTTGTCGGGCGGTCGGGATGCAGTTTGGTATAGAGTGCTTCGCCTTCTCTTCTCTGCTCAGGTCTTGAGTAAGTATTGTTATAGACATTCTTTGTGATGTTTACAACCACTGTAGGTGAGTAGGCCCTTACTCCTCTGTAGTAGAAGTCGTTGTACCTGTTCCAGCGGCAGTAGTCCCAGTGCCGGTAGTGTGCGTAGTAGTGGTGGTACCAGTTGTAGTGGTAACCGTAGTAGTAGTGCCAGTAGAAAGGTCTCCATGGACTCCACCAGGCCGGGTAGTATCCCCAGTACCACGGTGAGCGCCATACTGTGTATCTGGGCAGGTATATGAACCTTACAAGCGGCCAGGCAGCAATTTCGTAAGGGGTGGTGTGTACCACGGTAACGTAGGTTCTTGTTGCAGGCCTTCCTGTGTAACCAGGGTTCGGCGTTTCAGCATACACGGGTTCGATTATGTAGTTTCTACCGTAAAGTGCCTCATCGCCGATAAGCTGTATCTGAACCGATCCGTCGCGAAAACGCTGGACTGTGAAGACAGCGACGTCCTGAAACTCTTTCCGGTTCAATGCCACCCTCAGAACGATTGTGTGATCATCGCCGTCGGGGTAGTCGTTGACCGTTATATAATCGATGTAGTTATCGCCGTTGAGGTCAAGGTTGTTGATCCTTGAGTTTTCATCGTTGAGTTGTCTTTCAAAACCTTCCAGTGTCTCTGATTCCTGGAAGAGTTTCATAACGGCGTAGAGGTTAAGATTGTCTCCCGGCAGTCCCAGGTATTCTTCAGGATATTCCTGCGCCATAACTGTGGTCCCTATTGCGACCAGGGCTGCGAGCATCGATGTGATTATTAACTTTTTCATTTCAGTAAGTATTAGACTTCAATTAATCACATGCAAAAGCCGTACCAAAAATTGAAAGTATCGATTTAATGCACTTTTAAGGCCCTGCGGGTGGGTGCCCGGCAATAAAATGCTACATGAATTTCTCTCTTTTCTGAAGATTGAAAAGCCCGGCAAGAAGAAATATCAACGTCCCGGTGACAAGTATTATCCTGTTTTTCATGGTAATCAGGGCCCAGGTTGTTTCATTCACATCATACGCAGGCTCAAAGGGGTTGAGGAACACGTTCCACTGGCTTTTTCTGAGAGGATCCTCGAGGATCATGAAAAATATCCCGAAAATGATCATCACAACAGCTGTCCCGTTTCCGTTCCTGATAGCAGTTGAAAGCATGAAGGCCATCATTCCAAGAAAAACAACGGGAATCATTACCTGTACGGTCATTGTGCTGAACGGGAATTTCACTATCAGCACCGACGACAGAAATGTGAATATCAGCATTATCAGGAAAGTGATGACGAAGATAAGGATCAGTCTTATAAGCCAGACTTTATATCTGTAATTTGGGATTCCGAAAAGGATCTCTATTGTTCTGGCATCCTGATCATTCTGTATACCGAAAACTGAAGGATAGAAGACCAGGAGGATACCCGAAAAGATAAAAATGCCGTAAAGATCCTGCATCCTTGAAACATTTGTCGAAAAGACATGTATCAGAGAGAGTCCTATGTAGAATGCCAGTGACCCTGCCAGGAACCATATAAATTTGTTAGCAAAAATGATCTTGAGATTATATATGATCATTTTACGGACAAGGATGAAATAGCTGTATAACTTGTTGCTTCTCATGTTTCAGCAGCTTATATTGTTGTTTTTTTTCTCAGCAGCCACAGGTAGGCATCTTCAAGATTGGGTAAAGCTGTCTTTGCATCCGGGTGAGGTTTCATTTCGGAGATAACTCTTACTCTTACAAAGCCGTTCTCGGTCATATGATGAACCACAAGGTGCTTTTTAACGAAATCGCTGAACTCAGCAGCCGGAATGTTAAACTGCCATACATGGCCTTGTGCTTCGTGTGTCATGTCGATAGGTTTTCCCAGGTATTTGAGGCTTCCTTTATTCAATACGGCCACCTGGTTGCAGGAGCTGGAGATATCTTCAATAATGTGGGTTGAAAAAATTACCACTCTTTCGCGGCTCAGTTCAACAAGCAGATTCCTGAATCTTATCCTTTCGCGCGGGTCCAGACCTGCAGTAGGCTCATCAACAACCAGTATCCGCGGAAGGTGAAGTAATATCTGGGCTATTCCCATTCTTTGTTTCATTCCTCCCGAGTATGAGCTGATCTTTTCATGACGCCGATCTTCCATGTGAACAGCCTGAAGTACATAGGTTACTCTTTCCTCCCGTGCCTTCGCATCGATTATGTTCTTCAGCATGGCCTGGTAATGGAGATATTCATGAGCTGTCATATTTTCGTAGCTTCCGAATTCCTGCGGAAGGTATCCGATGAGCCCCTGTAGTTCTTCACGCTTTTCCTGGGTGTCAAGTCCGTTGATCCATACTTTCCCGTAACTTTGTTCGAGAATTCCGCAGATGATCCTCATTAGAGTTGTCTTTCCGGCACCATTTGGGCCGAGCAAACCAAACATTCCGTTACCGATATCCATACTTACACAGCTGAGCGCCTTGAAAGGCTTTTTTCTTTTTCCTATCAGAGGCACTGCTGCTACTGTTTTGTAAATTGTTTTTCTCAGACCTTTGAATCTTCCCTCGAGTCTGTAAATGTCTATATTTTCCCTGCTTAGTTTTTGCCCGGTTGTATAGATAAAGAGAGTGGTGAACCATATAAAACCGAGGATAAGTACTACCACGATATTATCCCACTTAAGCTGGAAAAAGACAAGATTAAGCAGAGGTATCATCCAGAATACGATGAAATCGGCAACAGGAATTATCTTCCTGAGAATACGAGATTTTCCGCCGGAAAACAGCCAGGTGAAGAGTTCCCTGAACTGCATCCATATTGCCGAAATGAAGAACCAGCATCCAATGCTGAACAGGAATATCCACAATCCCTTATGCAGGTAGAAATAAGTGAAATAGATGAGGAAGGCAAACAACGGTAATTCCCAGGCAATACCTGTTATATCGCTCCATTGCCTGTAATGAGTGTTAAGTCCCAGCTTTTCACGTATCAGCGATCCGGCTTTCCATTCCCTCGACCATCTGTTTTCCCTTTCATATATCTTAACAAGGCTCTGGATACGTATATTAACAGTTTCACTGGCTGAAATCACTGTCTCACGGGCTTTCCGGAGACTGTTCATAATGAACCAGGCTGAAGCGGGGACAAGGACAATTGCAAGGATGGTTGTGATTAGCTGCCAGATGAATTTGTCTATTGATGTGTATATCAGGAAAATTATAAGTGCAAAGACAAGAAGTTGTATTAACTTGTTACGCCAGGAAAGCGATTTAAACCAGTCGAGAGCATTTTCAAGGCCGGAGTAAAATGTTGGAATGAAGATCAGGGTCAGCAGGGTGCTCAGCGACAATCCTCCTATGACCGTTATCGCGAATGAAGCTCCGATAACTGAAACATATTCTGCTTTGCCCATAGCCAGTGGCAGCATTGCAACGATGGTTGTGAGGGCTGTGATCATGATAGGTCTGATTCTTGCAACGCCTGCTGTCATCAGTGCTCTTGACCGCCGGAAGCCTCGTTTTCGTAGGATATTTGTATAATCAATGAGGATAATACCATTATTTACGACTACACCAAGCAGGATAAGCAATCCCATAAGGGTATTTGCATTTATCAGCGAGTTGCCCGTAAGAATCAGACCTATAAGTGCCCCCAGGGCCGCAAGCGGTATACTGAAGAGGAGGACAAACGGCAATGTAAGCGATTCAAAAACTGCTGCCAGGATCATATAAATAAGCAGGAAAGCAATGCCAATAAGTTTGTAGAACTCAGCGAACTGGTCCTCCTCCTGAATTACTTCCACTGCGATGCCTGCAGGTATGTTCATTCCGTTGACTATTGACTGGATCTCTGCACGGGCACCTTCAAGAAGATCCTTTGAAGATTTGATCTCATCTGTGAAGCTGTATGTTACTGTCACCCTTTTTTCCTGATTTTCCCTGTGGATGTTGCCCATACCGTAACTAAAGATGATCCCGGCGAGTTCTTCCATCTCCATAACGGCTCCTGTGGCATTGCTGACTTCAAGCCTTTTCAGATCATCAATTGTCTTTTCGGCATTTTCTTCTGCCAGTGAATCAGCCGTGGCGTACTTTATTATGATATCATAGGATTCGGCTCCCTGCCTGAAGGTCGCCCCTGAGGAATATTCGCGTCCGAAAGAATTCAGTGACGATGCCAGGTTCATGAGGGTGAAATTGTTGCGGCCTATGTAGTCCATATCGAAATGAAGCTGAACTTCAGGCTTGTTGTCCTGGACATTCACGTTAACGCGTTCTATTGTGGTCAGTTCATCGATATATGTTTCGATATCGTCGGCCAGATTCTTCATTTCAGCGAAATCCTGACCTTTTATTATAACACTTTCGGAGGATGATCCTATGCCCAGCATGTTCATAAAACCTTCTCCCGGATTTACTGTTTCCATCCCGCTTCCTCCTCCGGTGAATCCTCCGCTTGTGGAGACATCATCCATACTGATCTCTGCGGTGCTGATATTTTTAACTCTTTCAGAGATATCATTTTTTATTTCAGGAAGGCTCCTTTTACTTTCCTTGTCCCAGTTTTCCCTGAGGCTGATTGTTACCGTAGCCTGTTCCTCCTCGATACGGCTGATAACATCTTCTTTTTCCGAAAGAGATTCGAGCCGTGACTCTATTTCTGTCACCACTGCATTGGTTTTTTCGAGAGTGGAGCCCGAAGGCATGGTGACACTGAGCCTGAAATCGGGGGTATTGATTTCCTGGGTAGTGCTCAGACTCACGGTAAGGCTTATCAGTAGAGCAGCGAAAAAGAGTGTCAGGGTTCCAAGAATAGTTGTGGCAGGTTTCCTCATACTGGCTTTCAGCACCATATAGTATGCCTGAATCAGCCTGTCGTGGATTGAAAGTTTTTTGAAAATTTCAGAATTACCTCCCGACTGCCCTGACAACAGGAAGTTTGTTGCCATGGGGATAAAAACAAGAGCCACGCACAGCGATACGAGGAGTGTTGATATTATGGATACCCCGATGTTTTCTCCGATGATCTTTACAAGGAAGTTTGAAGTGAACAGAAATGGCAGGAAGACAGCCGTTGTTGTAAGAGTCGCAGCGAAGATAGCTCTCCAGACTTCCCTTGTCCCCTGTTTCACCGAGGAGGTATAGTCCTTTCCCGTACCCGACAAGCGATAGATGTTCTCGAGAACCACAACGGAATTATCTACCAGCATACCTATAGCGAGGGCTATACCTACAAGTGTAAGGCTGTTCAGTGATATGTCTCTTGCGTAGAAGAAGTTGAAGGCGATATATACCGAAATTGGTATTGAGACTGCAATGACAGTGACAAGTTTGATGTTACGGAGGAAGAACCAAAGGATCAGGACGGCGAGAACAGCACCTGTTATAGCAAGGTTAATTATCTGATCGATATTCTTCTCCATTGTCTCAGCACTGTTATACTGAACTGCTATTTCGATGCCCTGGGCAGCAAGATCCCTGTTGATCTGTTTTACCTCGTCGAGAGCGTCGTGCGAAAGCCGGATCAGGTTTGCCTGGTTATCATTCACCAGGTTCATTGTGACTGCATCCATTCCGTTCACCCGGCTGTAGGAGGTTTCTTCCTTGACACCGTAGAATATTTCAGCTATGTCTCTCAGAAGAATAGGACCCTGTTGTTTTACTATTATGTTTCCTATTTCATGGACGTCGGTATATTCGGAGGTGACGTTTACGAAATACTCATTATTCCCATCTACCACTTTCCCGGCAAAGGTTTTATCCCTGCCGTTGTTATTTAGCAGACTGCTTATCTGACTGGGTGTAATTCCGATAGCCTCGCAGGCTTTCTTATCGAGTCGAACCTCTATTGAGTTTTCCTGTCCTCCAAATACCTGAACTCCTGCAATGCCATCGATGTTTTCTAATTTCGGTTTTATTTCACGGTCGGCTATATTCCGAATCCTGTCGACACCTCCTTCTCCTCTGACCTGCAACGACATGAACTGATTTGTCAGTTGTTCTAGGTCTACCTTGATGACGTTTATGATAAAGTCGTCGGGAATGGAGCCTCTGACAATGTCTATTTTTTCCTGTAATTTGAGATTGGCATATTTCAGATCGGCATTTTGTGTAAAATAGATAGTTATGGTGCCATACCGTGAAGTGATATTTGATTCTATCTTTTCTACATTATCGAGTGTACCTATTGCTCCTTCTATCGGAATGACAGCCTGTGATTCGATGTATGAAGGGTCTGTTTCAAGCATGGTGCCTACCTGCACGATCATTCCCGGGAGCTGGAAATTAGGTATAAGCTCCATGGAGAGGTTTTTGTAGGAAATAAAGCCAAGCATCGACAGCCCCAGGAAGAGCATGCTGATCAGGATCTTTCTCTTTAAAATGAAATCCATTCTTGCCTTATTTTTTATTTGACAGGTTCAGCAACCGCTTTCCCTTTTCCTCTTATGAAAGCACTGAAAGAATCAAGAACCCAGTAAACTGATGGGATGATTACCAGTGTAAGAAGGGTTGAAGAGAAGAGACCTCCAATAACGGCGAGTGCCATCGGCGATCTCAGGGAAGCACTTTCACCTATCCCGAGTGTAAGCGGCAGAAGAGCCAGTATTGTTGTCAGGCTTGTCATCAGGATAGGTCTTATTCGTTGTGATCCGGCTGCAATTACTGCTTCTCTTTTGTTCATGCCTGATTCCCTGAGCTGATTAATTCTGTCAATAAAGATTATAGCATTGTTAACAGCTATTCCCCCCAGCATTATTATTCCGATGTAAGCCATCATGTTCAGAGGCTTTCCCAGAATGAAGAAAGTGAGAATAGTCCCTACGCCTGCAAGAGGAATTGTAAGCATTATAATGAAAGGCTGGATGACTGATTCAAATTGTGCGGCAAGGACCATGAACACGAGCACCAGAGAGAGGATAAGTGCAAAGGTGAGATTTGAAGTTGATTCTTTCCTTTTCATTTCTTCACCGGTGAAGGTCATTTTGTAGTCGGGAGGCAGGCTTAAGGCTTTAAGAGATTCCCCGGCTTCTTTAACAACTTTGTCAAAGGCTGTTCCTGGTTTTACCATTGCATAGACATAGGATGTGCGTGACTGGTTTCGTCTCGTTATTTCGCGTGGAGTAAGCACCTTTCTTATTGTGGCAAGTTCGCTCAATGGCACCCTGACGTTCCCGGCACTTACCAGGAGGTCGTTAAGCTGGCTGAGAGAGATATCACCCATACTTATTGTGATGTCCTTAAGTTCACCGTCTTTTTCAAAATTTCCTGCAGATGACCCCTGCAGGTAACTCCTTATCTGAGATACAATGTTTTCAACAGACGCACCGTAATAGCTGGTCCTGAACCGGTCGACAGACACTTCCACTTCCGGTGTGCCTTCATCCATTGAAGTGGTGAAGTTATAGAGTCCTTCGTTATTTTCAAGAATTGAACGGGCCCGGATAAGAATATCTTCAAGTTCGACATAATCTTCTCCTGCAATTTCGAGAGCAAAGGGCGATTCAGAAGTTCCAAGCGCAGCCTGCAAGGCGCTCTCCTCTCTGGAAAACGTCACTTCCAGGTCGGGAACATCCCTGAGGTAATTCTCTATCAGGGCAATAGCACTTTCAGTTTCATCGGCGAATTCATCCTTAAGTATCACCTTGAGATTTGCTGTATTTTCACCACTGGCAGATTCTGCCTGACCTGACGATGAAGTATTGTCTTCGCCGGACTGGCTGTAAATGAGGCTTATTCTTTCTCCCAGCAGTTCCCTTATTATCTCTTCTGTTCTGGCAGCTGTGCCGGATGTTCTTTCAAGGCTTGTGCCCTCCGGAAGTTTCAGCTCAACTGTGAATTCAGCAGATTCTGATCTAGGCATAAATTCACTTCCCAGGCGGGGTATGAGCAGTGCTGTTCCGCCCAGCAGGAGCACGGCAGCCAGGATTATCAGATTTCTTTTATCAATGACCTTTTCAAGTATCCTTGTATACCAGTTAAAATGAACAGGAGCTGACAGTTTTTCCTTTTCACCCTTTCTGGTGAAAAGTACGGAAACCAGCATGGGTATTACCAGCAATGCTACCAGGAGGGATGAAAGGAGCGAAAAGGCAACGGTCCATGCCTGGTCGCGGAATAATTCACCCGATGCTCCCTGAAGGTAAACGATAGGGAGGAATACGACGATGGTGGTTACTGTTGCAGCCACTATTGCTCCTCCAACCTGTCCGGTCCCGTTTATCACAGCGTCCTTAAGATTCATTCCTTCTTCACGGTACCTGGTTATGTTTTCAAGCACCACAATTGCATTATCGACAAGCATCCCGGCTCCAAGGGCAAGTCCTCCCAATGTCATGATGTTAAGGGTCAGATGGCTGAAATACATCAGATTGAAAGTTGCAATTATCGAAACCGGAATGGCAATACTTATTACCAGGGTGGTTCCAATTCGTCTGAGGAATATGTACAATACGAATACTGCAAGCAGGATACCCAGGAGAAGAGTGTTTTTTACCTCCCCGATAGCATTATCGATATATTTACCCTGATCGAGAACCCTTATAAACTCATAGCCCGGCAGGGCACGTGTCATGTTTGCTATAGCCTCCTCAAGACTTTTGACGGCATCTACCGTATTATACTTGGGTTCTTTGTATACAGCAAGTCCTATACATCTTTCTCCGTTAATTGTTACTATGTTTTCCGGATCCTTATTCTGGAAACTGACTTTCGCAACGTCCCTGAGATAGACCGGGATCCTTTCTGATGTGGCTGCAGGTGCAGCTGATGATGCAGCAGCTGTTGAAGATGAAGAGGAAGCCTGTCTGAATCCCACGATGATATTCTCAAGATCTGACAGGTCCTGGAGCACGCTGACTCCCTTCACCACATATCTGGTACCCATCTCTACAATGGATCCACCTGACACATTACGGTTATAATTACTGATCTGGGTTGCTATTTCATCTGCAGTAAGTCCGAAAGATTCGAGCATGTACCTGCTGGTCTCAATAACAACCTCACTTTCTTCCCTTCCAATGATCCTGACATCGGCTACACCTTCTATTCTTACCAGCTCATTGCGGATATAATTTTCTGCTACTTTGCGAAGTTCTTCCATATTGGTTATCCGCTCATTTTTTAAGCCGACGATCATTACAGGAGTTGCATTGGGATCGTATTGAGAAATTGTAAATTCCTCAAGGTCGGAATTCTGACTGAATGAGTTAAGTTCTTTCTGAAGGTCGAGAAATGCTTCGTCCATGTCCTTGTTCCAGCTGTATTCCACTGTTATGCTGGCCGAACCAGCACGTGACACTGACGAGACCTGTGTGACGCTGTTCTGTCTCATAGCCAGGGACTCAATCTGATCGACATAGTTTTTTTCTATCTCCTCGGGGGGCTTTTCTCCGGCAGAAAGCTCGACATATATCTTGGGATTATTCAGATCGGGGAAGAGGTCGGTTCCCAGCTTTCCGAACGAAATAAATCCGAGAAGGACAATACCCAGCACAAGCATCAGTACAGTTACCGGATATTTTACGGCAAATCGTGCAATAGCGTTCATAAAGGTTTTATCTGATGATCTTGACTTTCGATCGGTTACTCAGTGTCTCGAAACCGCTTGTTACAATACGTTCGTCTTTCACAAGCCCCCTGGTTACCTCCACTTCGGTAAGGTTCTCAAGGCCTGTAACAATAACCTTTTCCACAGCAGTTCCCCGGTCGACAGTGAAAACGGTCTTGCCTCTCTGTCTTGACAGGATTATACTCTTTTGTATAACAATAGCTGAATCTTTTCTTGCAGTAATAATATCAGCTTTTACAAACATTCCGGGGCGGAGGAGATATTCGTTGTTGTCGACGGCAATAGTTCCCTTGAATGTTCTGGTATCCGGATCAATAGCAGGTGAGAGCTGTGTAATATTGCCTATTATGGTGTCGTTGGGAATGGTGTAGTTTGTAAGGTTGACCTTCTGCCCCGGTTTTATGACTGTAATATACTTTTCGGGAAGCTGTACATCCATGTACATGGTCTTGTAGTCCATTATCTTAGCTATGGTGACTCCTGACGCTACTTCAGTTCCCCGGGTGTAGTAGGGGAGATCTACAATCACTCCGTCGATGGGAGCCACGATCCTTGTCTTCTGAAGCTGAAGCTTTGAATTTTCAACCGTCGTTTTTGCATTTTCATAGTTTATTTCAGCGGTTTTTAGCTCCTTAAGAGTTACGCCTCCCTTTTCATATAGTGATTCCTGCTTTCTGAGCTCCGTTTCCATCAGCTCCATGTTGAGCTGGTTCGTTTCCATTTTTACCGAGTTAACATACTCTTCATCCTCAAGGCGTGCGATCAACATGCCTGTTTTGATCCTGTCTCCAAGCTGCCACATTTTGCCGGTCTGGGGATTTTTTTCGAGGTAATAAGCTGCAGCAATTTTAGATTTCAGTTCTATCTCTCCTTTCGGGAAGGCAGTACCGGTAGTGTTTACATACTCTTCTATAGGCCTTGGCTTCAGATCCTCGACTGTTACAGGAATCTCTACATCAGCTGTCAGATTCTGATCCTGGTTTCTGCAGGATATTACTGCAGCTATTAATGCTACTGACAGTATAATTTTCTGTTTCATAATTTATTGTTTTCTATTCTTCAAGTGATTTAACCGGTGTTACCTGTGATTTATCCTCAAAATCATAAAGTGTCTGAATTTTCAGGTTCAGCAGTTCCAGTTTATAGGAAATGAGTGAGTTGGTGTAGGATAGTTGTTTTTCCGATAGCTGGTTCTGATATATGTTGAGATCCATTCCTGTAAGATCTCCGTTTTTATATTTTTCAAGGTTCAGATCATAGGTAAGCTGCGCATTGACAACATTCTGACGGGCTATCTCGATCTGGTTCTGAAGGTTAATAAGGTTCCTGTAAACCTTCCTTATACCAAGTATGATATTATTCTCTTCCTCTTCGTAGGAAATATTTGCCGATTCAATATTTGCTTCGGTTGCCTTTATCCTTGATTTTCGTTCACCCCAGTCCCAGAGGGGAATGCTGAGGGAAAGGGATATGCTTTCATTATCGGTGGGGCTTTCGTAAACGTTTCCGAATTTTTCATTGTCGCCGAAGAGCCCGACAGAAAGGCCGAGGTTACCCTTGAATTCATTCAGTGCCTTGGTCTGGATAAGGTCGAACTGTGAAGTTTCTATTGAGATCTGGCTCTGTCTTAATTCCATCCTGTTTGCAAGTCCCTGGTCGATGGCAAAAGCGATGTCGACCTGAACGGTATCAACTGCGATATTTGGAAGAACGGCAAAATCGTCGTACAGGCTCATTCCGATAAGCAATTTGAATTCATCCTTGGCATTTTCGAATGATACCTGGCTGTTTTCGTATTCCGACCTGGAGGATGCCAGGTTAAGTTCTGCCTGGAACATTTCTTCACGTGCCGAGATGCCTGCATCGACCTTGCCTTTTGACACTTCGTAGCTTCTCTGCATATTCTGGTATGCCTGGAACGAGATCTCCATATTCTGCTGCTGCTGGTATACATAATAAAATGCCTGTGTCACATTTTTTTCAAGCGACAGCAGCTGTATTGCATAGTTAAGCTGTGCATTTTCGAGTGCCAGCTGAAGTTCTTTAAGCTGAAGCTTGGTCCTGTTATAAGTGAAGAGAGGCTGATCGAGGTTCAGAGAAAGCCTGTTGCTGAATCCTTTTGTTGTTTTGTCGGTATATTCACTGTATGAATCCTTATATCCGAAACGGTTTGTCAGCGACAGGACGGCATCGGTGAACACTATTGGCTGAGCTATGGTAAAGTTACCGTAGCTTTCTACACTTCGTGTTGAGTTCCATTCCGATATCAGGTCATTGAATTCACGGTTCTGGTTATAGAAGAGAGGGTTTACCGAAAGTGAAAACTGGGATTTGAGAGCAGCATTCTGTGCATTCAGGTTCTCCCTGCTTCGGACAAGATTAAGCCTGGTCCTTTTCATTGAGGGACTGTTGTTCTCTGCTATCTGCAGGGCCTCGTCAAGAGTAAGTGCCTTTTGGGAATAGGCACCGAGCAGGTTTGCCGTTACCATTAAACATAAAATCACAGGTCTGCTCCATTTTTTGAATAGTTTATTCATCTTGATATCATTCAGTTTATTTTAACCCACCTTATTGCATCTCCCAGCACGATTCTTCCGGATGACTGATTTGTAAGCTCAACTATTGCAGTATCGGGAGAAAGATAATACTGTCCGAGTTTGTTCCATCCTCCTTCAGCATTTTCAAAATCCACGGTTATTTCCTCAATACCTTCATCGTGATGGATCCTGTAGTGCATATCCTTGTAGGGAGTTTCTGCCTGACCTCCTGCGCCGGGGCCTCCCGGGGGCGGTCCTCCCTGAGCACCCCTCTGCCCTGCCCGCTGAACGCCCACCATGACTCTGCCTCCTGTCTGTTTTCCTATATAACAATAGATGTCATAGTATCCCGGGTTCTCGATCTTTGCCTTCCATGTAACAGATTTGTCGCCTGTACCTCCACGGGTATAGACAGAAGACAGTATATACTTTCCGTAATATGTCGATTGTACAACAGGCTGCCAGAAATCCGGTGCCCAGAACATGTTTATCTGCTGGTATCCTTCCTGTCGCCTGTTCTTTATTCCCAGAATTTTTTTAAGGGGTATTTCTGTATCGTTAGTGCCCATATCGAAGCCCGGATCTTCATTATCAACGATAATTTCCCCCTTTTGAATCCTTGAAGGCACAGGGACTTCGATCTCACTGTCTGCAAATTCTTCCGGTCCTGTCTTTAGCTTTTTCACTTCTGTGATAGGAATATTTATTTCTCCCGGGATATTCTGTGAAAAGAGAGTGTTGATCATCATTGCCCTAGGCTGGGCATCGAGAATGATCCCTATCTTTTTAGCCACTCCTGGTGCTACCTCCACTATTCTGGAGATGTCGGAAGCTTCCATTCCGCGGCCCTGCATCGATATTGTAACAGAACCTCTTCCGCCGCCGCCGCCGGGACCTCCCATGAAGACACCGGTCATCATCTGTCCTCCGCCCCTACCTGCTCCGGGTCCTCCCGTCCGGAAGGCAACATTGAACATTCCGGGTACTTTTTCAGGATTAGATACAACGAAAGTGACGAGATATCTCACCCTGTCGCCCACGACTATTTCACTGGCAACCGGTTTCTCAAAAAAGAATCCGGGCTGTTCCTTTATGTTAAACCAGTCATCCAGATAAGGGTAGAATTCAAATCCGAACTCCTTGCTGATTTCTTTATTCATTTCAGCAATGTCGATCCTTTTGAATTCATTGTTTTCGATATATCTCCTGAACCAGGTATTGAACTCTTCAATGCCTGCCTTCCCTCGTAACAGGTTGAAGAGATAGTCACCCTTTACTGTCAGCACAGCACTGATGGTGTCGCTTCCGGGGTTCAAAGCCAGGACATCTCTGAAGCTGGCGTGCCTGAGTATCAGATTAGCCTTGTCATTGTCTGAAAGACCACCTGTCATTGCCCTTACGCCTCCCCCGGGACCTGGTTGGTTAATTTTTTGAAGATGTGATTCGAAAACTGCGTTAATGACCGGGTATTCAGTTGAATAGAAGTTATTTCTGAAGAAATAGTAACTCGGCCCCAGCATATATCTGGTGGGTTCGTTTAATGCCTGGCCGTCCCTGATCCTGAAATTTGAACCATTGAGAAAGGTGTTTCGAACGAAATTATTGAAGAGTCTCACCTGCAGTTCCTTGTCGGTGATCACCTGGTTGCTCCTTTCCATCCGTTTCTTCTGCCTGGTAAACTGTTTTCCGAAACCGGCATTCTGTATCGTTGACAACTTTTCCGGGAGGAGAGCCATAGATGGCTGAAGTTCAGCTCTCGTCTGTGTGCTCATTCTTGGATAGGAATAAAAATGAACGGGAACCTCTACAAGATTTAGTGTCGGGAAAGGATATCCGGTTGAAAAATTCGTCTCCAGTTCCCTCATAAACCCGCTTACAAGGAGGCTGAGAGTGTCTTTTAATTCTGACAGATCTTCTTTGTAATAATCGTTTCCGGGAAAATACCATGAAATGAATTTCAGTGAATCGACGGTCAGGGTATCCGAAAGGTAATTTCCCATTGCCAGGGTCAGTCCTGTCAGCGGCTTCTCAGGGGTAAAAAGATATGAATCGCCTGAAAATGTCCTGATCCCCTGAGCCACAGGCTTAAGTCCTTCCCCGGCTTTTACGCGAAGTGTAAAATAGGTATAGTCAACTTTTATTCTTGCAGGGTTGGAAGGGTAATAGTTGAGTGCCGGAACAGGATACCAGTGTGATTCGGGTGTCAGAAGTACATATTTGTTGCTGAGGAAGGCCTGACGTTTATTTACGTTCACCATAGCGATCCGGTAAGGTGATTCCTTCTCATTTTCGATATAGTCGGGATAACAAAAGGCTTCGTTTATCATTCCTGAGTATGATATCGTAAGACTGTCGCTGGAGCCCGGGGGGAGTGCAGCCAAAGGGTCGATCCGGATGATATGATTTATCCTTTTGAAACTTACATCACCTTCCATGGAAGTTATTTTTGAAACATTAAGTCCCGGGTTTAATGAAAATATGTATGAAGCAAGATCTTCTTTTGTGTCATTAACGAATACCAGTTTCGCATCTGCTTCGTATGAATCTCCTTTATGACGGAATTCGATAAATGCTGATGTAAGGCTTGCAACCGGGATGTCCTCGAATTGTCTGTTTGTTTCAATTACAAGGTTTTTCGCGCTGATTCCATTATGATAAAGATTCCAGGTGTTGTATCCACAAACTCCGGACAATAAGGTGAAGATGATCAAAAAGGACCACGAGACAGCCATATGTAACTTTGACTGGGGAAGACGTTTAAAGAGAAGGATCGTTGCCATCACAAGCATCATCCCCAGAGAGAAATACATAAGTCTCTGGTTGATGATAAGCTCAGTATTACCGAATCCTGCAACTTCAGATCTGAAAACAGGAAGGCCGAAAGCCATATAGTCGAAAATAAATCCAAACCGGAACCATAACCAGAAAATGTTTGTGGCAGCCAGTCCGAGCAGCAGAAGAAATGTAATTGCCTGGTTCCTGATAACCGACATGAGCATAAAAGCAAGTCCGAGACTGAAGATGATCGTAGGCACGCATATTATTATCAGATACCATAAGTACGCCATCAGGTCAATGCTCATTCTCTTCGAGATGATATTTATTACCAGCCCTATAAGCAGGATTATGATATCGAGTCCGATGAAAAGTCTCAGGATCCCGAGAGTCTTGCCCATTACATATTCGAAATTTGACACCGACCGCGTATAAAGTACCTCGTTGGTATCTACTTTCTTATCTCTTTTAAGGAAGTCGGCAGCGAGAAATATCACAACTATCGACTGCGCAATATTGAGGAGATACAGGTTTATATGGGGTATTGATGATGTAAATGAAACCAGGGACCAGTCTTCGTCGCCGACAGGTGAGAAGACACCAATGTTCATACCGGTGAAAATGGCAAGAGCGCTTATTGAGAAGAGCCTGAAGAACCAGCTTCTCCGCAGGGTTGTAGCCTCGTACCCGGCTACTGTTCTGATATTGTGAAGGAGTGTCATGATTGAAGTTGCTTATTCGATCAGGTCGGTATGTAATTTATGCTCCATATAGTATACATATGCATGTTCAATATTCGGAGTTACCGGGATGTTATCATACCGGGGGACATGGTCCGAAACTACCTGCACCTCCCAGCCTGTATCAACGGGAATGGTTGAAATTACGTTGTATTCTTCCTTTGCTTTGTCGTACTCAAAGGGAGTGAGGTTCATTCTGAAGACATGTCCTTCAGCATGTCTGATAAGATCTTCGGGAGCTCCGTTAAATACAAGTTCTCCCCTGTTAAGCAGGGCCATGCTCTGACAGGTGGAGGAGATATCGCCGACGATATGTGTCGAAAGTATTATTATCACATCGTTCTGGCTTAATTGTGAAAGGATGTTTCTGAATCTGATCCTCTCATCGGGGTCGAGACCGGTTGTCGGTTCGTCTACAACTATTATCCTGGGATTTCCTATGAGTGCCTGTGCAATTCCAAGCCTCCTTTTCATACCACCCGAAAGCCTGTTGGCTTTACGGTCGCGCACTTCCAGTAGTCCGACCTGGTCGAGCAGCCTGTCGACTTCTGCAAGCCTTTCACGCCTGTTCCTGAGGCCTGCAAGTGATCCTGAATAATCGAGAAACTCCCATGTTTTGAGTGCCGAAAAAAAACGGAAATCCTGTGGGAGATAGCCTAGAATACTGCGTAGTTCTTTCCTGTGTTTCTGGAGATCCATACCATCGATGAGGACAACTCCCGACGAAGGCTTCATAAGAGTTACAAGTATTCTCATAAGGCTGGATTTCCCGGCTCCGTTCGGGCCGAGCAGGCCGAACATGCCGTTACTGAGATGGAGGTTAATATTTTTCAATGCCTGGTTCCCGTTGGGATATATTTTATTCAGGCCCCTGATCTCAATCTTCATGGGAATCTATTTGACAAGGATTCATAATGTTCATTTGACCTATAAAAGACGACGTTTATTCCAAATGTTGCATTTAATTTTATTAAAAACAAATTCCTAATTTTGTATCTTAATATTTTCAGGGGGTGACATTCATCACGAATAAAAGAAAAATAATAAACGACCCTGTTTACGGTTTTATTGGAATCCCGGGCGATTTTATTTTTGATATCATTGAACATCAGTGGTTTCAGAGACTCAGGCAAATAAAACAGCTGGGACTGACCAGCTTTGTGTATCCCGGGGCAGTGCATAGCAGGTTCCAGCACAGTCTGGGTGCCCTTTACCTGATGGATCAGGCTGTCAGAACTCTCAGAAGCAAGAAGATTGACATTTCACCCGAAGAAGAAGAAGCTGCTTTTATCGCAATCCTGCTCCATGATGCCGGCCACGGTCCTTTTTCGCATGCTCTGGAACATTCAATAATCCAGGGGATAAGTCATGAAGACATATCCCTCCTTCTGATGCGTCTCATGGATCTTAAATTTGACGGAAGACTTTCACTGGCCATCAGGATTTTTACAGGGACTTACGAAAGGAAATTCCTTCACGAGCTTATTTCTGGGCAGATGGACATGGATCGTCTTGACTACCTGCGCAGGGACAGTTTTTTTACCGGAGTGATAGAAGGCTCAGTCGGTTCGGACCGTATAATAAGAATGCTCAATGTGGTCGGCGACAGGCTGGTGGTGGACGAAAAGGGGATATATTCAGTTGAAAAATTCCTGGTAGCCAGGAGGCTTATGTACTGGCAGGTCTATATGCATAAAACCGTATTGTCGGGAGAGCACCTTCTTGTTAACATACTTAAAAGAGCCAGGGAGCTTTCTTTGTCGGGTCATGAGCTGTATTCAACACCGGCCCTTAAGTTCTTCCTGCGCAACAGGCTTGGTCCTGTCGATCTGCTGCGGGAGAATGTCTTCACACCGTCAATAATAGCTTCACATTTTGCCCGGCTCGACGACTCCGACATTCTTGTTGCAGCCAAATACTGGTGCGACGATTCCGACAAGGTTCTTTCTGATCTTTCTACCCGGCTTATCAGAAGAAACCTTTTCGCAATAGAAATGCAAAATGAGCCGTTTGATATTGACAGAGTGAAAGAACTAAAAAACCGGGCAGCCGGTCTTCTGGGGATCAGTTCAGACCTTGCGGCCTACTATGTTTTCACCGACAGTATATCCAACCTGGCTTATGCCCCCGAGGCTCCGGAAGTCAAGATACTTCTTAAATCGGGGGGAAGTGCCAATATTGCAGAGGTGTCAGATATGTTTGAACAACGATACCTTCAGGAACGGATTACTAAATATTTTCTCTGTTACCCAAAAGAATGCAGATAACAACAATTTGAAATTATGGAATTTAAAGCATCAGCAATTGCAGATTTCCTTAGAGGCGAAATCGAAGGAGACCCTGAAACAGTAGTCAATACGATTGCGAAGATAGAAGAAGGCCATAAGGGAGCTCTCTCCTTCCTCGCGAATCCTAAATATGAGCATCACATTTACTCCACCCTTTCGTCTGTGGTACTCGTGAACAGATCATTCGTTCCCTCAGCACACATTGAAGCCACACTTATACGTGTGGATAATGCCTACGATGCCTTTGCATCGCTACTAAGGCTCCTGGATCAGGCACGTCCGAGAAAAAAAGGCATACACCCTTCAGCCGTAATCGAACCTACGGCACAAATTGGCACCGATGTCTACATTGGAGCATACACCTATATCGGAGATAATTGTATAATAGGCGATAATTGCTCTGTTTATCCTCATGTATACATAGGTGATAATTCAAGGATAGGTAAAAACTCCACCATTAACCCGGGTGTTACCATATATCATGAATGTATCGTAGGGGAAGGTTGTACTATTCATGCAGGTTCGGTTATCGGCAGCGACGGTTTTGGATTTGCCCCCCAGTCGGAGACTGAATTCATGAAGATCCCACAGCTCGGGAATGTTGTTATTGAAGATCATGTTGAAATAGGAGCCAATGTAGCTATCGACAGGGCAACGATGGGTTCTACAATTATCAGAAAAGGAGTCAAGCTCGATAACCTGATTCAGATTGGACACAATGTTGAGATCGGAGAGAATACCGTCATGGCCGGACAGACAGGTATTGCCGGTTCGACCAAAGTGGGAAAGAACTGCATGCTTGCAGGGCAGGTTGGAATAGCAGGGCACCTCAGAATTTCCGACGGAACCAAAATAGGCGCCAAAGCAGGTGTGGCCGGAGATGTCAGGAAAGAGAATTCAGTGCTTCTGGGCCTGCCTGCCATAGACCACAAGGATTTTCTCAGATCTTCAGTGATTTTCAGGAAATTGCCCGACCTCAAAGCACAGGTCGACAACCTTGAAAGAGACGTCCGTAAGCTCAAATAACTCCGGGGAGCCGTTTAGGGTCTAAATTAAATCAACTGGTATTAATATAGTTATCAGACAATTTTTTAGTTTGTTCGATTTTTTTTATTTTTTTTGTACCCTGTATTTTCAGATAAGACAGATAATGAGTGAAAAGCAAAGGACACTGGCCAAAGAGGTAACCCTGAGTGGTAAAGGCCTTCATACGGGATTAAACGTCAATATTACCTTCAAACCTGCTCCTGCCAATCATGGGTATAAGTTTTGCAGAACTGATCTTCCCGGCAAGCCGGTAATCGACGCACTTGCTGAGCATGTTACCGACACTTCAAGAGGGACGACACTGGTTCAGAACAACGCTTCTGTTTCGACTATTGAACATGCTCTGGCTACCCTTCACGGGATGCAGATCGATAACGCACTGATAGAGCTAGATGCACCTGAAGCACCCATAATGGGAGGAGCTTCAAGAGCCTTCGTGGATGCTGTTAAGAGTGCCGGAATCAAAGAACTCAAAGAAGAACGGAATTATTTTGTCGTAAAACAAAAGCTTGTTTATTCTGATGAAGAACATGGGGTTGACCTTATAGTTTATCCCGACGACCACTTCAGTATAAATGTGCTGATTGATTACAATTCCAGAATACTCGGAAACCAGTATGCCATTCTTGATACGGTGACTGAGTTTGAAGAAGAAATAGCCGACAGCCGGACTTTTGTTTTCTTTCATGAGCTGGAGCCTCTCAATAAGATGGGATTAATTAAAGGAGGTGATCTGGATAATGCTGTTGTTATTCTTGAGCGTGAAGTTGAACAGGCTGAAATAGACAGGATCGCAAAACTATTCAACCGTCCCGGTATTAGTAAACATACCGCAGGCATACTGAACAATACAGAACTGAGGTATCCCAATGAACCTGCCCGGCATAAACTTCTCGACCTTATGGGCGATCTCGCACTTGTGGGACATCCAATTAAGGGCAAGGTTGTTGCAACAAGACCCGGCCATTATGCCAACACACGGCTTGCAAGAATGATGAGGCAGGAAATGAAAAAAACCCTCTCAAAGCATAATATCCCTGTCTATGATCCGACAGTTAAACCTATAATGACTCTTGAGGCAATTAAGAAAAAGCTTCCGCACAGATCTCCCTTCCTCCTCGTCGATAAGGTAATTCACCTTGATGAAACCACCGTTGTGGGTATAAAAAATGTAACCTTCAACGAACCATTTTTCCAGGGACATTTCCCCGACGAACCGGTGATGCCCGGAGTGCTTATTGTGGAAGCTCTTGCCCAGTGCGGAGGACTGCTGGTTCTTAATGATGTGGAAGAACCCGAGAAATATTCGACATACTTTCTGAAAATTGACAAGCTCAAATTCAAGCATAAAGTAGTGCCCGGAGATACCATAATCCTTAAAATGGAGATGATCGAACCTATTCGCAGAGGCATAGTGATGATGTACGGACAGGCCTTTGTGGGGAATGATCTCGTAACTGAAGGTGAAATGGTAGCCCAGGTAATAAAGAATAAATAGGATCATAATGATTTCGGAATTAGCTTTTGTTCACCCCGATGCCATCATAGGCAAAAATGTTACTGTTGAACCTTTTGCATATATTGCCGGAAATGTTGTTATTGGCGATGATTCCTGGATAGGTCCTAACGCTACTGTCCTTGATGGAGCAAGGGTGGGCAGGGAATGCAGGATCTTTCCGTCAGCAGTTCTTTCGGGAATACCCCAGGATCTTAAGTTCAGAGGCGAAGAGAGTACTGCCGAGCTGGGCGACGGGACGATTATGAGAGAGGGAGCTACAGTGAACCGCGGCACTGCCGCGGCAGGTAAAACTGTTGTTGGCAGCAGATGCCTTCTCATGGCTTATTCACATGTCGGCCACGATTGCCAGATAGGCGATTACTGTATCATTGGTAACGGGACAGGCCTGGCCGGTGAAGTGAAGGTTGATGACTGGGCAATTCTCAGCGGAGGGACCCTCGTACATCAGTTTTCCAGGATCGGTGCACATGTGATTGTTGGTGGAGGGTCGAAAATACGTATGGACGTTCCCCCTTTTATAAAAGCCGACCGCGAACCGCTGTCATACATGGGGCTTAATACTGTTGGCCTCACAAGGAGGGGCTTTGAAAAGGAGAAGATAGACGAAATTCACAATATTTACAGGACTCTGTTCCTGAGCGGAATGAACCTCTCCAAAGCTCTTGATTATGTTGAACAGCATATAAACTCGTCTCCCGAAAGAGATTATATTCTTCAATTCATCAGGAGTTCTGAAAGAGGAGTTATCAGGGCAAAATGACCCACCAGGTTATTTTTTCCATCCCGGGGCTGTAAGTTCGGCTTCGGTGTTGTCGGCACCAACAAGAAAATTACCCGACCCGCTCGAGGTTATATGCCCTATTACCTTTACTCCTTCAATCGAAATAATAGTGTCGTAAAGTTCTGCCGGTACTGTAAAAAGGAATTCGAAATCATCGCCTCCGTTGAGGGCCGGTATTAACGGATCAATGTTAAACTCTTCCGATAGCCTTACTGTTTCATGGTCTATCGGTATTTTACTGCTGAAAATCCTGCAACCTGTTCCCGATGCTTTACATATCTGCATCAGATCTGAAGCAAGTCCTTCTGTAATATCTATCATCGAAGTGGGCCTTATTCCTTTCCTCTTCAGTGTATTGAGAATATTTGAAGGAATTTCAGGCTTAAGCTGCCTGCCAATTACGTAATCATTACCGCTAAGGTCAGGTTCTATTTGTCTGTCCTTCTCGAAGAGCCTCCTCTCGCGTTCCAGGATCTGAAGTCCGCAATATGCTGCCCCCAGATCTCCGGTGACACATATCAGGTCATTGGGTTGTGCTCCTTTCCTGCCGGTAAGTTCCGGCCTTTCAGCTGATCCAACAGCAGTAACACTGATTGTAAGTCCTGTGAGCGAGCTTGAAGTGTCTCCACCTGCCAGGTCGGCTCCGTAATTTTTACATGCTGCATATGCTCCTTCATATAGCTCGTGGATATCTTCAACAAAGAACCTCGAACTTATTCCAAGAGCAATAAGCACCTGTGAAGGGGCTCCGTTCATGGCAAAAATGTCCGAAATTGCTCTGATAACAGCCTTGTAGCCAAGGTGTTTCAGCGGGCTGTAAACGAGATTGAAATGTATACCCTCAAGAAGCAGATCAGTTGATACCAGTGTATATCTTTTGCCGTTATCTATAACAGTTGCATCGTCACCCACACCCATTACAGTTGATTTATCGCTGACCTTATAATCTTTGGCAAGGTGGTCGATCAGGCCATATTTTCCCAGCCCGGCCAGCGGAGTTTTGTTATTTCCTGTCTCGTTCATATAATGTGCTTTTGTTCTTTAACCGGGAATGCGCAGATTCCGTTCACGGGATACACTTTATTATTTTCAGATTCTTATGATATCTCTGCCGAAAGGATTCAAGGCCAGCGATGTAAGTTTAAAATGCTGTAACCCGAAAGGTATACCAATGATAGTAATACACAGGATAAGCCCGAAGATCATATGAGTGAGTGCGATCCATATTCCTCCGAAAAGCAGCCAGATTACATTCATGATTATGTAAAGGCATCCGGAGGCTCTTGAATGGACGCGCGTATCTCTTCCGAAAGGCCATATTGCAAGGGCAGCCATTTTAAGGGTTTGAATCCCGAAAGGGATGCCCGCTATGGTTAAAATCAGCACGATGCTGCCCACAAGGTATTCGATTGCAATTACGATGCCTCCGAAAAGCAGCCAGATAATGTTACCGATGACGCTCATGGCTCTGTGTTATTCAAGGATGATGGTTCTGTCTTTAGGGTATTTGACGGAATATGAGAGTATTATCTCCCTTGTCTCCCGGGGTTTGATCTCAAGGTCCCATTTTACTTCTCCGGTCTGCGAGTTGAACCTGCCACCAGATAGTTCCTGAGCTTCGACTGTTATGCTGCTGTTCGACGATACCGGGATCTGATCGCTTAGCGTGATCCTGATTGCTGTGGATTTGTTATTCCTGACAGTTATAAGAAATGAGAAGATGTCGGTTTTATTGGCTCCGATCACCCTTTTGCTTGTATAATCTTTTCTCTTCTCCCTTTTAATGAGTATGCTGTTGTCGGTTCCAAGTGAAAGCGTCAGGGTATCAGATAGTTGATTTACATTGAGGAATGATTTTCCCACGAAAGTGTTTTCAAAATAGAGGGTCACTTCGCCGCTCTGGAGGCTCTGCTCTGCCCAGTCGGTGATATTACCCGTAAGATAGGCATGAGGTGAAAGCTTGGGTATTGAAAGGTATTTGTAATCGGCTGGTGAGGCAGTGCGCTGGATTTCGATAGTCTGCATCTTGCCGTCGGAGTCAATGGAGTAGGGTACAGCAATATCGAACGACACAGTGGTTTCACCCACTTGTTTCTCGACTGCTATTGGGGACGCCTCAACTGTTTTTGCCATCTCCATATCGGCAGCCATCTCTACCATTGCGGGAGCTTCACTCTTCCGTGCAGTATTAATTGATGCGGCTCTTCCGGTGAGGTATCTCGCCTGAGGCGGTACATAGAAATCGATGAACCAGGGAGGAAGAACAGGTATAGTACCTGTGATCCATGGATTGGCATTTGAAAAACTCAGTTTTACGTTCTTCCAGTCGACACCCGTGTTCTGGAATACGTTGGCCTTATAAAATATGTTTACCGGTTTGGTAATATCGTCAACCCTGATATCATAAGAGGGGTGCCATCCTGCATTTGAAACAACATATGAGATAGTAAGTTTTCCTGTACCGGGTTTTGCTGCGCTTATCGCAACTGAAATTTCACCTGATGGCAGCTGCTTCTTACCCTTCCTGTCGTTTATCTGGTTTTGAAGAGCAGTGATCTGATTTTCATAATCCTTAATAAGCCTGGTTTTCTTCAGAACGTTTGTTGCCACCTGTTCCATGCTGGCAGTATAGAGATCCATCATGGATTTAAGCTGGTCGGGAGTGACAGTGCCTTGCTTGGATACGAGAATAGCTCTGTTGGCTATGAGGAAAGCTTCTTTTTCTTTCAGAACCGAGATCTCCGCTTTCTCGTTCTCTGCTTTTATCTGCAGAGCCTCGATCTGGCTTCGTATGGTTTTTATTTCAGGCAGCTCTTCGAGATTCTGAAGATAATTGTTCTGGTGATTTACAGAAAGGATCGTAAAATTGCCGTAGCCGCTCACCCTTATGCTCTGAGCATCGATATAGGGTGAAAGTCCTTTAAGCAGGAGCGTATTCTGGCCGGCCGGAATTTCTGCAGATCCTTCGTGTGTTATCTGAGCCCTGTCGGGATATACGGTTACCCTCACAATTGGTGCACCGATTTCTTTTTCTGAACCGGACAATGGAAGAAAAAAAAGCGATAACTGTACTATAACCGCTAAAATTGGTCTATTCATATTTTTTCATTTTAATAATTGTAGCAAACCATCATATCAAAAAATGTGCAAAATAAGTTTTTTCCCAACCTAATAGCAGGGGAGTATAAAAATATAAAGTTAAGTTTTTTTAACGGCCTGCAGGTTTTGACTGGTATTAAAGAATGAGACTTGTTTTATATTAATATATAACAATTTAATGTACAGAGAAATATGAATGCACATGACATTATACTATTTTAAGGGTAAAAAAAAAATTGCATATTTGCGTGGCTATTTGGAACAGGAGAAATTAGGACAAATAAAACTAATGACGATGGAGAATAAGCTTCAGGAACTAACGGAAAAAATTTATCAGGAAGGACTTACCAGGGGAAGGCAGGAGGCTGAAGTCATTATTTCAGAAGCCAGGGGGAAGGCCGAAGAGATAATTAAGAATGCCGAAGAGCAGGCAGGAGCTATTATTGAGAGATCCGGCCGGGATTCAGAGGAACTGAAGAAGAACACACTTTCAGAGCTGAGGATCTCATTCCGTAACTCACTGAACGCCCTGAAGCAGGATATTGAGGACCTGATAACCGGCAGAATAGTTGATGAACCTGTCGGAGAAGTTTTGTCAGATACTTCTTTTGTGGCAGGCCTGATAGAGTCAGCTGTGAAAAAAATATTTGACAGCAACATTGCTGATGGTGTTGACATACATTTACCTGAAGCTATGGCAGGGGAGATCGAAAGACAGCTGCGAAAAGACACGGCAAAGGCGATCTCCGGTGGAATAGCTCTGGTCCCGGTTAAAACGATGGAAAAAGGTTTTGAGATTGTACCCCGCGATAAGGATTATAAGATAAGGATTACAGACGCTGATATGGAGACCTACATAAAGGAGTTCCTGAGGCCGAAACTGGTAAGTTTACTGTTTGAACAGGAATAATGAGGTTTAAAAGACGCTATTATTATTTTGTTGCCGGGCTTGCAGACCTTTTGTTCGACAGTGGCAGGAATTTTCCTGACATGTCAGAATTCAGGAAGGAGTTGCAGAGTCATCTTCACCCCGCCGACTACAATCTTACCTCACTTCTTTTTCTTTCTGAAGACAACAGGAACCTTATTTCATTTATGACCGGAAGTGATGAAGAATGGGCTGTAAACGGAAATTTCTCACCAGAGCATTTTGAGGAACAATTGCGGATATTAAATTCTATCCTGAAAGAAAAGGATATACTCCCGGATTACATGGTCAGGGTTATGCGTGTCTGGCAGGCTTCAGAAGAAGGCCTGAAGGCAGGTGAAACCAGAAAGGAGCTTGCTGAAGGATGTATCTCGATGGCACATGATTCCGGGAACCAGTTCCTCCGGAAATGGATGAAATTTGATACTGATCTTCAGAACATATTCACTTTTGTTAACTCCAAATCGCTCAATATTGATCCGGCTGACCATCTTGTAGGGGATGATCCGTTCAGGGAAGAACTCCTTGAACTCTACAGATCGGGGAAAGACTTTTCAATATCATTCGAATCAGATTATGCTTCATCTGTTTTTAAAATAATTGTTGAGAATGAATTTCTTGAAAGGGAAAGAAGAATTGACCTTCTGAAATGGGATTTCATCGACACGGTAAATTTCTTCGAATTTTTCACCATTGATATGATCCTGGGTTATCTGATAAAATATTCTATTGTGCTGAGATGGGCCCGCCTTGATCCTGAAAGAGGCCGGGAACTGCTTCACAGGTTTCTTATGGAGACGGAATCAAAAATTTTATCAGGAAAAATGAATGAAAAGGAATGACGTTACGACAGTGGAGTTCATTTTGAATTGAAAAAAAATAAATATGCCGACAAAAGGAAAAGTTAAGGGTATTATAGCGAACCTGGTTATAGTTGAAGCCGACGGACCTGTTGCTCAGAATGAGATATGCATGATAGGCATGGACGGAACAGAACTTATGGCTGAGGTTATAAAAGTTCAGAATAACAGGGCTTTTGTTCAGGTTTTTGAGAGCACGCGCGGATTAAAGGTGGGGACAGAAGTTAATTTCACAGGCAGCATGCTCGAGGTTACTCTCGGCCCCGGCATCCTGTCGCGTAACTATGACGGGCTCCAGAATGACCTTGACAGGCTGGAGGGAGTTTTTCTGAGAAAGGGAGAACGCAATTTCCCTCTCGACGAAAACGCTGAATGGAAGTATAAGCCCCTGGCTCTTAAAGGAGAAGAAGTTGTTGCCGGTTCATGGCTGGGTGAAGTAACTGAAAACTGGATGCCCCATAAAATTATGGTCCCTTTCAAGTTCAGGGGAACATACACAGTTAAATGGACGGCTCCTTCAGGCGATTACAGGATAAACGATGTAATAGCAATACTGGCCGACAACAAGGGTAATGAACATAAAGTGACCATGGTACAGAAATGGCCCGTGAAGCTCCCCGTGAAAGCTTACCGTAATAAGGTAAGACCATTCAGGATATTGGAGACCGGTATCAGGGTTATTGATACTCTTAATCCGATGGCAGAAGGGGGTACAGGATTTATTCCAGGGCCTTTCGGATGTGGAAAGACTGTTCTCCAGCATGCACTCTCGAGGCAGGCTGAAGCCGATATGGTTGTCGTTGCAGCATGCGGTGAGAGGGCAAATGAAGTTGTGGAAATATTCACTGAATTTCCTGAGCTGATAGATGCACGGACAGGAAGGAAGCTCATAGAGAGAACAACCATCATTGCAAACACCTCGAGTATGCCCGTGGCAGCGCGTGAAGCTTCGGTGTACACTGCCATGACCATTGCCGAATACTACCGTTCCATGGGACTGAAGATACTTTTGCTCGCCGATTCCACCTCAAGATGGGCCCAGGCGCTTCGCGAAATGTCGAACCGTATGGAAGAACTTCCGGGTCCTGATGCCTTCCCCATGGACCTGCCTGCTATAATCTCAAATTATTATTCAAGGGCAGGATATGTGGTTCTCGATAATGGAAACAGCGGTTCAATAACTTTTATCGGGACTGTATCACCTGCCGGAGGTAACCTCAAGGAGCCGGTAACCGAGTCAACAAAGAAAACAGCCCGCTGCTTTTATGCTCTTTCTCAGCAAAGGTCTGATTCAAAGAGATATCCTGCGATCGACCCCATCGACAGCTATTCAAAATATCTTGAATATGATGAGGTGAAAGAATATATTTCAGGTAATATCTCACCTGACTGGGTTGATAATGTAATTAAGACAAGAGATGTTCTTCTGAAAGGAAGGGAAGCGCAGGAACAGATCAATATACTCGGCGATGACGGGGTCCCCGTAGAATACCATGTAAGGTTCTGGAAGTCGGAAGTGATCGACTTCATTGTTCTTCAGCAGGATGCCTTTGACGTGGTCGACCGTCTTACTCCCCTGGCAAGGCAGAAGTTTATGCTTGATAAGATTCTGGAAGTAATTGATACGGAGATGAAATTTGAGTCATTCGAAAAGGTTGTAACATGGTTTAAAAAGCTTATCAACCTCTTTAAACAGATGAACTATTCATCTTTTAAATCGGATGAATTCAATAATTACCTTAAGGAAATCGATCAGATGTTAAAAGAAATAAGTATGAGATGAAGGAAAATATCGCATTTCAGAAGATATATACAAAACTGACAAGGATAACCAAGGCAACCTGTTCGGTTAAAGCATCGGGAGTTGGTTATGAAGAACTTGCACTGGTTAACGGACGTCTTTCGCAGGTTGTGAAGATCATTGAGGACGATGTCACACTTCAGATATTTTCAGGAACCGAGGGTTTGCCTACCAATGCCGAAGTGATTTTTCTGGGCAAAGCTCCTGCACTGAAGGTAAGCGACGATCTGGCCGGCCGCTTCCTGAATGCCTACGGGGAACCCGTCGACGGAGGTCCGGCTCTGAGCGGAAAGGAACTTGAGATCGGTGGGCCCGCAGTAAATCCTGTCCGCAGGGAACAACCATCCTTCCTCATTGCAACAGGTATAGCGGGCATAGATCTTAACAACACTCTCGTTACAGGGCAGAAAATACCATTCTTCGCCGATCCCGACCAGCCATTCAACCAGGTAATGGCAACGGTTGCGCTGAGAGCACAGGCCGATAAAATAATACTCGGAGGAATGGGTCTCTCGAATGATGATTACCTGTACTACCGTAATATTTTTGAAAACGCCGGAGCACTTGAACGCATAGTTGCATTTATAAATACAACTGAAGATCCTCCGGTTGAACGACTGCTTGTACCCGATATGGCACTGGCTGCAGCCGAATATTTTGCTGTGGAGAAGAAAGAAAAGATCCTTGTCCTGCTTACCGACATGACTCTCTTCGCCGATGCCCTGTCGATAGTATCGAACAGGATGGACCAGATACCCTCAAAAGACAACATGCCGGGATCTCTTTACAGCGACCTTGCAAAAATCTATGAAAAGGCAGTTCAGTTCCCCGACGGAGGATCTATTACAATAATTGCCGTAACAACGCTTTCGGGAGGTGATATCACTCATGCAATACCCGATAATACAGGATATATTACCGAAGGTCAGCTTTTCCTCCGCAGAGATGCTGATATAGGAAAGGTTATTGTCGATCCTTTCAGGTCTCTCTCGCGTCTGAAACAGCTTGTAATAGGAAAACAGACAAGGGAAGATCACGGACAGGTAATGAACAGCTCGATAAGACTTTATGCCGATGCAGCAAATGCCCGCACAAAGCATGAAAACGGCTTCGACCTCTCGGAATATGATAACAGGGCTCTCGGTTTTGCAAAGGAATATTCGGAAAAGCTCCTTGCAATTGACGTCAATATCGATGTCACAACTATGCTTGATACAGGATGGCAGCTATTTGCAAAATATTTCTCTCCTGCAGAAATAGGGATAAAGGATGAATTTGTAAAGAAATACTGGCCCCAAAACAGCAATAATTAACATCCCGGATGGCAATAAGGTTTCAATATAATAAAATCTCACTTCAGGCACTTAACAAACAACTGAGGATAAGGACTCAGGCCCTGCCCATACTTAAGAACAAGGAATCGGCACTTAGAATTGAAGTTAAGAAAGCAAAGGATGTGGCCGAGAACCATACCCGCGAACTTCTGGCAATACAGCAGCGATATGATGACGGAGTTAGGCTGTGGACAGAATTTAATCCCGCAATACTGCAAATTAAGGATATAAGTATTAAATACATTAAGATCGCAGGAATCAAAATTCCCGAATTTGACAACATCTCTTTCACTGTCAGCGATTTCAGTCTGTTTGATAATCCAAACTGGTTCCCCGACGGGATCAGGATACTTAAAGACCTGTATACAGTACTGGTAAAGAAGGATCTGGCCCTCAAAAAGGTTGAAATGCTGAATTTTGCCCGTAAAAAGACCACCCAGAAAGTGAATCTGTATGAGAAAGTGCAGATTCCCGGCTATGAAGAGGCGATAAGAAGGATCAAAAGTTTTCTTGAAGATGAGGAAAACCTTCTTAAATCAGCCCAGAAAATTATCAAGTCGAGACAGGAAATGACAGAAGCAGCTGCAGAATTATGATAGCAGAGATTAAGAAATATACCTTCCTGATTCATCACAGCGACTATAAGGAATTGCTCGATTCCCTGAGAAAGCTTGGAGTTGTTCATATTGTTCAAAAAAGAAAACTCGATGAAAGCAGCTCTTCGGGAAATGAAATCAAGCTTCTTGGAAAGTATAGAGACGCAATTCGTAAAATTACGTCTGTATACCAGGGTTTGGCTACGGCAGAGAATGACATGGACCCACAAGCGGCCCTGGGTGAATACGAATCTCTGATTAAAGGAATCGATGATACAGAGAGTAATATTGAATTGCTGAAGCGTGAAGCCGAAATATCAAAGCCATGGGATGATTTCAACAGGGATACAATTGAAAGACTCTCACAGTCGGGTTGGAAAGTGAAGCTCTACGTTACATCTGAAAAAAGATTTGATGCCAGCCGGGCTAGTGAATATCCTTACGAAATAATCAGCAGACACAGGGGCCGGATGTATTTCGCCATCGTTCACAAAGATGATGATATACCCGAAATTCAGGCTGATGAAGTAAAAATCCCTGAAAGGAATATCAGTATTGTCAGGGAGGAACTGGAAGAAAAAGAAAAAAAGCTTGCTGACCTGAGATCAACCCTTCAGAAAAAGGCACCGGGGCTCGTCTGTTCGCTGAATAAAGGTATGGGTGCTGCAATCTCACGGATTGAGTATTCGGAAGCTGCGGAACAGGCAGACCGGTATGCCGATGATAACCTGTACGTTCTGGAGGGTTGGATTCCTTCTGCCGAAGAGGATAAATTGAAAGAGATGTTAAAACTTACCGATTGCTATTCTTTCGTCTCGGAACCCGAACCTGATGAAAAAATCCCGGTAATACTTAAAAACAATAGATTTTCCACTCTTTTTGAACCAATATCCAGGCTTTATGCGTTGCCGGCTTACGGTGAACTCGATCTGACACCGTTTTTTGCCCCGTTTTTTATGCTTTTCTTCGGATTCTGCCTTGGCGATGCCGGTTATGGACTGATATTCATAATCGCCGGATTCCTGGTTAAAAGAAAAGTTGCCCGTGAATACAGATCTGTGATCACGCTGGCCCAATACTTCGGAGTCGCAGCTGTTGTTATGGGTCTCGTTTCGGGAACACTTTTCGGGATAAACCTGATTGATTCAGGTTATACCATAACTGAAAATTCAGTTATGAATATGGAGAAAGCAGGCATTCCGGAAAACACACTTTTAATGCTGGATGAACTGCAGGGAGAACGCTTTGAGAGCCGCCAGATGTTTACCGACAGGCTCAGTGAAGCAATGGGTGCAGAAAATCTCAGGAAACATAAAACAGTTATACTCCGAAGCACTGAATCAGACTTTCCTCTTCTGAATTCTTTCAGGCACCTTATGCTCGACTCACTGAATATGTTCTACCTGGCCTTAGCTATCGGAGCTCTTCAGATACTTTTCGGGATGATGCTGAAGGCTGTGAATCTGACCCGGCAGAAAGGATTTGCCCACAGCCTCTCAACAATTGGCTGGGTGGTCCTTTTAATCACACTGATCATCTTCAAGGGTGGCAGTTTTGCAGGTCTCAAGGTAAGCGGTGGTCTGCATTACCTGTATATTGTCCTGCTGGTCATCGCAGCAGTTCTTATCTTCTTTTTTAACAATCCGGGAAAGAATATTTTCGTAAAGGTCGGATTGGGATTATGGGATTCATACGGAATAGTTACAGGGGTTTTCGGCGACCTGCTTTCGTACATCAGGCTTTTTGCACTTGGTATTTCGTCTTCAATTCTTGGATTCGTTTTCAATGAAATATCGTTGCAATTCCTGTCAATGCGTTATGTGGGATGGATCTTTTTCGTGATCCTGCTGCTGGTAGGCCATTCACTGAATATTGCAATAGCTGCGCTGGGAAGCTTCGTACATCCCATGAGGCTTACTTTTGTCGAATTTTATAAGAATGCCGGATTTACCGGTGGGGGAATAGAATATAAACCATTCAGAATAAAAAGTGATAACAACTAAACAGACAGACAGATATGGAAACAGCTAATTTAGTCACAAACTCTGCACCACTGATCTTTGCTTACTTAGGATTGGCACTTATGCTTCTGCTTAGCGGGATAGGGAGCGCCATGGGAGTGTCAATGGGGGGAAATGCAACCCTGGGTGCCATGAAAAAAAATCCCGATGCATTCGGTAATTACATGCTTCTTAGTGCTCTTCCCGGAACTCAGGGGCTCTATGGATTTGGAGGATTTTTCGTTATTAACAGCAGCGGGGTTGTCAATGATCAGATGACTATGCTTCAGGGAGTAGCGATTCTTGCTGCAGGACTTGCACTTGGTGTTGTAGCCCTCGCATCAGCATTGCAGCAGGGCAGGGTATGTGCAAACGGCATCGCATCCATTGGCCAGGGCAACAATGTATTTGCCAATACCATGATACTGGCAGTGTTTCCTGAGCTCTACGCAATTATTGCCTTTGCCGCCACATTTATAATAAATGCTTCTATATAGGTGAACGAAGCCTGACAGCAGAAAGTATTATTAGACCTAATATACCTGCTAACGGCCAGATGGTTCATCAGGCTTCCTTAAAACAGATTCCTGTCCATTATTTAATTATGGGTCAGGAATTTTGTAATTTTGTAATCCTTTTTGACTCATAATGAGCAAACAAAAGACAACCAGTGTTGTTTAAGTTGTATATAGATGTTTGAATACAATATTTCTGATGGTAAAAGATAAGGATAGTGTCATTGGTGAAGTAACCTCAGGGGAATATAAGTACGGCTTTTATTCTGACATTGACATTGACAGTATTCCAAAGGGATTGAGCGAGGATGTCGTCAGAATTATTTCGGGTAAAAAAGATGAGCCGGAGTGGCTGCTGGATTTCCGTCTTAAAGCTTTCAGACACTGGAAAACGCTTAAAATGCCACGTTGGGCAAACCTCAGGATACCGGAAATAGATTTTCAGGATATCATCTATTATGCCGCTCCCAGAAAACAAAACCTTACCGACAGTTCCGGAGAGATAGATCCCGAACTGAAGAAGACTTTCGACAAACTAGGAATTCCGCTTGAGGAACAGAAACATCTGGCCGGCGTGGCTGTTGATGCTGTCATGGATTCGGTGTCAGTGAAAACAACCTTTAAGGAAACCCTCGCCGAAGCCGGTATTATTTTTTCCTCTTTCAGTGATGCTGTGAAAGAATATCCCGACCTTGTAAAGAGATACCTGGGGTCAGTGGTGCCCTATACTGATAATTTTTTTGCAGCCCTTAACTCTGCTGTTTTCAGCGACGGGTCTTTCTGTTATATCCCCAAGGGAGTAAGATGTCCGATGGAACTGTCGACGTATTTCCGTATCAATGCCGCCAATACCGGCCAGTTCGAGCGTACTCTCCTTGTGGCTGACGAAGAAGCTTATGTAAGCTATCTTGAAGGATGCACCGCACCTATGCGCGACGAAAATCAACTCCATGCAGCGGTGGTGGAAATCATTGCCGAGAATAATGCAGAGGTTAAGTATTCGACGGTTCAGAACTGGTACCCGGGCGACAAGGAAGGGAAAGGAGGTATTTATAATTTTGTTACAAAAAGAGGTTTATGCAGGGGGGAAAATTCAAAGATATCATGGACACAGGTGGAAACAGGATCTGCAATTACCTGGAAATACCCTTCATGTATTCTTAAGGGAGATAATTCTACAGGAGAGTTCTACTCGGTTGCCGTGACCAATAACCACCAGCAGGCCGATACGGGAACCAAAATGATTCATATAGGCAGAAACACAAAAAGTACAATTGTGTCGAAAGGTATTTCGGCAGGGGTAAGCCAGAACAGCTACCGGGGACTGGTAAAAGTGCTCAAAAATGCTGCAGGAGCAAGGAACTTTTCGCAGTGTGATTCACTGCTTCTCGGAGATAAGTGCGGTGCCCACACATTCCCTTATATAGAAGTCGATAATCAGACTGCAATTGTGGAGCATGAGGCAACAACATCAAGGATAGGCGAGGACCAGATATTCTATTGTAACCAGAGAGGTATTTCAACCGAGGACGCAATAGGGCTCATTGTAAACGGATATGCAAGGGAGGTGCTTAACAAGCTCCCGATGGAATTCGCGGTCGAAGCACAGAAACTGCTTCAGATATCGCTTGAGGGGAGCGTGGGCTGAAAATGCAAAACAGGTTTTGGGAAATAAGCAATAGTTATTAAGTGAAGAAATAAAATAACAGACAACACAATATTGTTAACTGAATATGCTTGAAATAGATAATTTATGGGTTGCCATTAATGGAAAAAACATTCTGAAAGGCATAACCCTTAATGTGAAACCAGGAGAGGTTCATGCTATAATGGGACCCAACGGCTCGGGCAAAAGTACTCTTGCAGCCGTTCTGGCAGGGAGAGAATTTGCCGAAGTAGTTGAAGGTTCAATAAAATTTCTGGGAAGGAACCTTTTCGACATGGCCCCGGAAGAACGCTCGAAGGAAGGATTGTTCCTTGGCTTTCAGTACCCGATAGAGATACCCGGCGTAAGCATGGTGAATTTTATGAAAACAGCTGTTAACGAACACAGGAAGCATAAGGGTCTGGAACCTCTTTCCGCTTCTGATTTTCTGAAACTCATGCGCGACAAAAAAGAACTTGTTGAGATTGATTCAAAGCTGGCGAACAGGTCGGTAAATGAAGGTTTCAGCGGAGGAGAAAAAAAGAAGAACGAAATTTTCCAGATGGCTATGCTCGAACCTCTTATGGCAATTCTTGACGAGACTGACTCAGGCCTTGATATCGATGCTCTCAGGATCGTGGCCAATGGGGTCAATAAACTCAAAAGGCCTGATACATCAACCATTGTTATTACTCATTACCAGAGACTTCTGGATTATATTGTGCCCGATATCGTACATGTTCTTTATGATGGAAGAATCGTTAAGACTGCCGGAAAGGAACTCGCAGTCGAGCTCGAGGCTAAGGGATACGAATGGATAAGGAATGAAGTTAACGTATCATGAACAGTCAGACCGGAATATCGGAACGTTATATTCAGCTTTACCGCGATAACATCGACAGGATAAGGGATAATTCTTCACCGCTTCTTAATGCCTGCCGCGAAGAAGCTATTGAAAAATTCAGACTGCTGGGGCTTCCCGACAGGAAGAATGAATCTTACAGGTACACCAACCTGGCTTCATTCTTCAATCACGATTTCCGCAATGTGTTTATGCCCTCCGAGGCGGATTTTGTTAAAGCCGAAGAATTCAGATGTGATGTGGCAGAACTCGACACGCATGGAATTGTGCTGTTGAACGGATTTTATCCAACACTTCATGACAAGATTCATGAGCTCCCGGGCGGGGCATGGATCGGAAGCATGAATGAAGCTGCAGGCAAGTACACCACTTTAGTAGGCGAACACTATGGCAGGTACCTGAATGGCAATAATGATGCCCTCGTTCATCTTAACAGTGCAATGGCAAACGATGGCGTTTTCATCCGGATACCCGAAGGTACCAGGCTTAAGAAACCCATTCAGATTGTCAACCTCGTCAGGGCCGACGAAGATATTTTCAACCAGCACCGCAACCTGATAATTGTCGAAAAAAATACTCAGGCAACAATCATAATCTGTGACCATACACTTTCGCCTGGGAAATTTCTTACCAATGCCGTTACAGAGATTTTCGTCGGAGAAAACGCACATTTCGATATCATAAGGATTCAGAATGAGCACAACAATGCAGGTAAGATCACTCATACTTTTATCCATCAGGAAAGGAACAGCCGTGCATCGTCGGCTAATATCACACTTCACGGAGGACTTGTAAGGAACAGCACACACCATTACCTTGGAGGGGAGGGAGCAGAATGTAATTCATACGGACTGTATCTGAGTGATAAATTTCAGCATGTCGATAACTATGTCAGCGTTGATCATGCTTTCCCCCATTGCACCAGCAATCAGCTTTTCAAGGGAGTGCTCGACGATATGGCTAACGGTGCATTTAACGGCAGGATATATGTTCATCAGGATGCACAGAAGACAAAGGCTTATCAGAAAAATAACAGTATTTTGCTCACTGATGACGCAAAGATGGATACTAAACCCCAGCTTGAAATCTATGCCGATGATGTTAAGTGCAGTCATGGTGCAACCGTTGGTCAGCTGGACAAAGAAGCACTTTTCTACCTCCAGTCGAGAGGCATTGATAAAAGGGAAGCGCGCCTGATGCTGATGTTCGGATTTGCACATGAAGTTATTCAGAATATCAATGTTGAAGCCCTTCGTGAAAGAATTGATAACCTGGTAATGCAGAGGCTGAGAGGTGAGCTTTCACGATGTGCCAGTTGTGTGCTGAAATGCAGTGAATAAAAAACAAATGGAAGAGATATCCCGTATTAGGACTGATTTCCCGATTCTTAACACCAGTGTTTACGGAAAACCTCTGGTTTATCTGGATAACGCGGCGACAACGCAAAAGCCCCTCTGTGTTATTGAAACACTACGGGAAGTATATTCCGAATATAATGCCAATATTCACCGCGGAGTACATGCCATAAGCGACCGTGCCTCTGAGGAATATGAGAGATCACGAGAAAAAGTCAGGTCTTTCATTAATGCAGAAAACAGGGAAGAGATAATATTTACTTCAGGAACCACAGGATCAATAAATGCTGTTGCATTTAGTTTTGGAGAACGCTTTGTCGGTGAAGGTGATGAGGTTGTGATCAGCCACCTTGAACATCATTCGAACATAGTTCCCTGGCAAATGCTCTGTGAGAGGAAAAAAGCACACCTGAAGGTAATCCCCATGGACGATAATGGCCGTTTAATACTTGATGAATATTACAAGCTGCTCTCATCGCGTACAAAAATTGTGGCTGTAACACAGGTGTCCAATGCACTCGGTACAATACAGCCCCTGGAGGAGATTATTAATGCTGCTCACTCTATGGGAGTTCCGGTCCTTGTTGACGGAGCCCAGGGAATACAGCACGGCATCACCGATGTGCAAAAAACTGACTGTGATTTCTATGTGTTCTCCGGTCATAAGATATACGGTCCTGCAGGTATAGGAGTTCTGTACGGAAAGAAAAAATGGCTGGCTGAACTACCTCCATACCAGGGCGGAGGCGATATGGTGGCAAATGTAACGTTTGAGAAGACAACATATAACGACCTGCCATTCAGGTTTGAAGCAGGTACAACAAATTTCCCGGGAGCAATAGGCCTTGCTTCAGCTCTCAGCTATTTGGATTCTCTTGGAAGAGAAAATATTGCTGCAAGGGAGAAGGAACTCCTCGGTCATACAATAGAAATCCTGACTGGAATTCCTCAGGTCCGTATACTTGGTAACGACGGATCAGGTATTTCAACCGTATCATTTATTCTTGACAGGATACATCCGTACGATACCGGTATGATCCTCGACAAACTTGGAATTGCTGTCAGGACCGGATCACATTGTGCCCAGCCGGTAATGGACTATTACGGAATTGAGGGTACTGTCCGGGCTTCATTGTGTTTCTATAACACCGTTGAAGAAATAGGCCTTCTTGGCACAGGAATTGAAAAGGTGATAAAAATGTTTTCATAGCATAGTCATTATGACAATTGACGAGGTTCAGGATTCAATTATTGAGGAATTCTCCGTTTTCGACGACTGGATGGATAAATACAACCTTCTGATAGAAATGGGGAAAGCAGTGCCCGAGATCGATCAGCGTCATAAAACGAAAGATTATCTTATTGAAGGCTGCCAGTCGAAAGTATGGCTCCATCCTGAATTCAGGGAGGATAAAATTTTTTTTACAGCCGACAGCGATGCAATTATAACCAGGGGCATTGCCGGACTTCTGATCAGAGTTCTTTCGGGTCGCAGTGCCGACGAGATAGTTAATGCTGATCTTTATTTTATTGAGAGGACGGGGCTCAGACAGAACCTGTCGCCAACCAGGTCGAACGGTCTTCAGGCGATGTTACGCCAGATGAAGCTGTATGCGATGGCTTACAAAGCTCAAATGGACCGGAATGATTGAATCAGGATCACCGATCGCTGACCTGAAATCAGGGATTTATCATTTGTTTTGTGATTCATGATTATTATTCCGGGAAGAGCAGATTCATTCAGCACTAAACTGAAAACCAAATTATAAACTAAACCATAATGGACGCTGCAGAACAACTTGAGATAGAAACAAGAATCGTCGGTGTTCTTAAAAGCATCTTCGATCCCGAAATTCCGGTAAATATTTATGACCTGGGACTTATTTACAGTCTTAGTGTTGATGACGATCATATCGCACACATATTAATGACACTTACTGCACCAAACTGTCCCATGGCTGATCAGATGATGGAAGAGATCAGATATAAGGTTGGTGGAACAAAAGGTGTCAGGGATGTAGACCTGAAGCTCACTTTCTCTCCGCCATGGGACAGGAATATGCTCAGTGATGAGGCAAAACTTGATCTGGGATTTCTCTAGATGGCCTATGAAGAATACGCTAGACGGCAGCCTGGCTCATAAAATTAAAGTTAAAGCCCTGGAAGCAGGTTTTGACATTTGCGGGATTGCAAGGGCACGATCATTGTCTGAGGAGGAAGTTGTTTTCAAAGAGTGGCTTGCTGCCGGGATGAACGACAAAATGGGCTATCTGAAGAGGGAGCCCGAAAGAAGATTCAACCCCGCACTTGTTTTTCCCGGAGCAAAATCGCTGGTTGTGGCCGGGATAAGTTATGGTTCTGAAATGAAGCAGACCGGCAAAGACGTTCCTGTTCTCTCGAGATATACTTATGGCATTGATTATCATGAAGTTGTTACTGGTAAACTACGACAGATCCTTGTTTTTGTAAATAAAGAGAGACCCGGAGTCGGGGCGAAGGCATTTTGTGACACGGGGACAGTGCATGAGAAAACGTGGATCAGGGAGGCAGGTATAGGCTGGCAGGGGCGTAACTCGCTGATGATAAACAAAGAAATCGGCTCCTTCTTTTTTATTGGAATCCTGATACTTGACATTGAACTGGATTATGACAAACCTGAGACCGGAGATTTTTGCGGGAGTTGCAGGATGTGCATAGACGCCTGTCCCACTGCTGCCATACATAAGAACAGGACCATTGACGCACGGAAATGTATTTCAAATCTGACAATAGAAAACCGTGGTCCGGTACCGGAAGAAATAGTAAGCAAAATGCAGGGAAGAGTCTATGGTTGTGATATATGCCAGGAAGTATGCCCCTGGAACCTGAAAACAAAACCCCGTGCTCATACCGAGTTCACCATCAATCAGGAGATAGCCCTGATGAAAAGGGAAGATTGGTTGTCCCTGACAGAAGATGAATTTAAAAGACTTTTTGGAAGCACTTCTGTTAAGAGGATCAGATACAATGATTTCAAAAGGAATATTTACGATGCGCTGAGGTCCCTTGATATTAAAAGACAAGAGCAGTAATAGTGAGATTGTTATCTTTCCCCAATAACAGTTACAACCACCTCTCTCCGGCTTCTGGGTCCGTCAAATTCACAGAGAAAGATATTTTGCCAGGTCGATAAACCGGCAGCCCCGTTCACAACGGGGATGGTCTCGGATGCACCTACAATGCCGGCTTTCAGATGAGCGTCGCCGTTGTTATCCTGATTATCATGTTCCCATATCCCGTGGGGTATCACCCTGTTGAGAAGAGTTACAACATCATTCTGAACAGACTGATCCCAGTTTTCCTGTATCATTATTGCTGCTGTTGATCCTCTTGCATAAACCGAAGCTATTCCTGTATTTGTTTTGCTTTCCTTTATTACTTCAACGACTTTTTCCGTAATGTCGTAAAGCCCGTTTTTCCTGTCGGTGGTGATAGTGATTATCTTTTGCATGGCAGATCAGATGATATGAGGGAAATTTATTTTCTGTTCTGTGGTAACTTCTTTGGGAAATAAAGTTACTATTTGTTTCTTAAATGGAGAGTCTAAAATAATCTGGATTGAAATGGGAAGGCTTCTGTATCAAAAAAACAGAGACCCGCTAACGAGTCTCTGCCTTCCCTTAAAAAACCAAACCTGACTAAAACGAATAAATCACTTTACATAATCCTTCAGGATATTCATCAGTTTCTGACGCGTAAAGAATATCCTGCTTTTTACTGTCCCTATCTTTAAACCAAGTTCGTCTGCTATTTCCTTGTACTTAAAGCCTGCAATATGCATTCTGAAGGGAATACGGAACTCATCCTCCAGAGAGTCTATCGCTTTCTCGATTTCAGACTCGGAATAATTCGATTCAGGAGAAATATAACCCTTATCATTAGGCTTGTTGAGATAATAAAGATCCTGTGTTCCGTCGACAATGGTGTTCTCCTTGACTCCACGCCTGTAATTATTGATGAATGTATTCTTCATTATCGTAAAAACCCACGCCTTCAGATTGGTGTAATCTGCAAATTTGTCCTTATATGTAATTGCTTTCAGATAAGTGTCCTGGACAAGATCGAGAGCGTCGTCGCGATCTGATGTAAGGCTCATGGCAAACCTCTGAAGAATTGGCTTCATTCCTACCAGATTGTTGTTGAATTCAGTTGTTGTCATTGCTCTTTACTTTTTATTGTTACGATACAAAAATATGTCAATATATAAAGATAACCAAATCTTAATATCCTAATATCTTTGTAATCTAAGCCTTTTCTAAAGAAGCTGTAAGGTTAAAATACAGATAAGCAATATTTTAAAGCATGTAATAACTTTCCGGTATAAATAGTGACAAAATAACAATGGATGTATAAAGTCTGTGAAAGCGGGTTGCAATGCCCGTTTTGAACTAATGAACTTCGCGGATTTTTACTGTCTTACAAGTAGTAATATACTGCATATTTAGTATTTTTAGAAGAAAATCAATTTTGCCGGCGATATGGAATACAGCATTGAATTAAAGAAAGGTCCTGTTCTGAAAGGGATGATTTCTGTTCCCCCGGATGAACCAGGGGCATTTATTATTTTTGTACACGGACTGGGTGAACATATCAGGCGATACGAGTCATGGTCTTCAATGTTCAACACCAGAGGAATTGGCTTCGCCGGTGTCGACCTTCCGGGTCACGGTCTCTCAGGCGGTGCCCGTGGAAACATAAGAGATTTTTCTCAGACTGCCGAAATGACAGATATTATGTATGAGAATATTTCGAAGACCTTTCCCGGTAAGCCTGTTTTTTTATACGGTCATTCTCTTGGCGGAGGTATTGTTCTTGATTATCTCATCAGACGTACGCATGGTTTCAGAGGTGCGATTGTCACTTCTCCCTGGCTGAGGCTGGCTTTCGAACCTTCTAGGTTCAAGCTTGCGCTTGCTGCCTTCATGAGACATATACTTCCCGGCCTGGCACAACCATCAGGTCTGGTCGTTGAGCATCTTTCGCATGATCCCGGGGTTGTTGAAAAATATAAAACCGATCCGCTAGTTCACGACAGGATATCTGTAAGCCTTTTCAACAGCGCGATGGCAGCAGCAGCCTCATCTCTTTCCAGGGCAGATGAGGTTAAAATTCCTTTATTGATCATGCATGGCAGTGACGACATGATATGCTCTCCTGAAGGAAGCAGGGAATTCGCATCCCGGGCTGAAACATCTGAACTTAGAATATGGGATGGAGGATATCATGAACTTCACAATGAGCCATTCAGGGAAGAGGTCTTCACCTTTATCATGTCGTGGATGGAGAAAGTAATGTAAGTAAATGGAATTCAGGACTATTGTAAGGATCGGGCCATCGCCTCACAGGATCACACACAATGATCCTGTGTTGTTAATTGGATCATGTTTTTCAATTGAGATCGGGAACAAACTCGGGAGCGGACATATACCTGTTCTTATAAATCCTTACGGAACAGTATACAATCCTGTATCGGTCTGCAATACTCTGGAAAAAATAATTTCAGGAAAAAAATTCACAGAAGAGGATCTCTACAATTACAATGGAAGATGGCTGAGCTTCAGTCATTACACCGATTTTTCGGCCAAGACCCCTGCAGAAGTTCTGGAAAGGGTGAACAGAAAAAATGAGGAGGCGGCAAATTTCCTTTCCAATGCCCGCTATCTCTTTGTGACCTTTGGTACGGCCCGGGTTTACAGGTTTAAAAGATCAGGAGAAGTGGTATCAAACTGCCACAAAATACCGGCAGCAAATTTCAGTAACGAACTTCTTTCCGTTACCGAAATAGTAGCTCTCTGGAATAGCTGCCTGAAAAAACTGACCGTCTTCAATCCTTCATTAAAAGTAATATTTACTGTAAGTCCGGTAAGGCATATTAAAGATGGTGCCCATGAGAACCAGGTAAGCAAATCGGTTCTTTTCCTGGCCATAGAGGAACTACTCAGACACTCTTCAGAACATGGCTATTTCCCGGCATATGAACTTGTTATGGACGACCTCAGAGATTACAGGTTCTATGATGATGATATGCTTCATCCATCGGATATGGCAATTGATTATATCTGGAATGCTTTCATGGACTGTTATTTTGATAAGGCAACTTTCAGGCTCTGGAGCGAGGCTGAAGCGATTAGCCGGGCCATGTCGCACAGGATAAGACATGATAATCCATCGGAGCTATCAGCTTTTGCGGAAAAGATGATCTCCAGGATCGACAAAATAGAAAGCAGTAATTCGTTTTTAAAGCTTGAAAAAGAGAGGTCCTATTTCACTGATCTGCTGAGATCTTCGAAAAACGGTTAAAATTATTCGAAAATAACTGAACAACTTCTGCGTGATCCTTGTTTCAAGGGCAAATAATATTATTCATGAAACAGATCAGCATAATATTTCTCTTATTTCTATTTTTTCAGGATATTTCTCTTGCACAGACAAATTCAGGCGTAATAAAGGGAAGGGTATACAATGCCAAGACCAATGAAGGAGTACCTTTTGCCACAATTCAGATTTGGGGTACTACAACAGGTGCAGTATCGGATTACGACGGTAATTTTCTTTTTACCGGAGTTAAGCCCGGTTATATTGAGCTGAGAGTATCGTCGGTAGGATACAATCCGTATATTTCCCAGGCTCTGCTGGTAACGAACAGCAACCCTGTAAATCTTGAGATCCCGCTCGAAGAAATGGCAATTGACATAGGTGAGGTGGTGGTCAGGGCTTCACCATTTGCAAAGAAGGCTGAAACACCCGTATCGGTAAGGATTATTGGTATCGACGAGATTGAAAAGAATCCCGGGGGCAACCGCGATATCTCGAAGGTGATACAGACCTTTCCCGGCGTAGCTTCAACTCCTGCATTCCGCAACGATGTCATTGTACGGGGGGGGTGGTCCAAATGAAAACCGTTTTTATGTCGACAACATTGAAATACCTTATCTTAATCATTTTTCCACCCAGGGAGCATCGGGAGGGCCAATAGGTATTCTGAATGTAGACTTCATTCAGTCAGTTGATTTTCTTTCGGGTGCATTCCCTGCCTCCAGGGGGAATGCTCTGAGCTCTGTGCTGAATTTTACATTCCTCGACGGGAATCGTGAAAAGCTGAAGTACCGTGCTACCGTGGGAGCCTCTGATCTGGGTCTGACAGTTGACGGGCCTACAGGGAAGAACAGCAGTATGGTGTTGTCAGTACGGAGATCTTATCTGCAATTCCTTTTCAGCGCACTTGAACTTCCCTTCCTGCCCAACTACACTGATCTTCAGTTCAAGTACCGTGTGAGACTCGACGAAAAAAATGAACTCAGCATTTTTGCACTTGGAGCTAAAGACGATTTCAAACTCAACCTGAAGGCTAATGAAACGGAGTATCAGCGTTATCTCCTCGATAACATACCCGTGCAGGAGCAGTACAGCTATGTTACCGGACTGGTTTACAAACACTTCAGGAGAAAAGGATACGACACGTGGGTTCTTAGCAGGAACTACCTGAATAACTCACAGTACAAGTTTTCAGGAAATGTGGAAGCCGACACCACCAGGCTTCTTGATTATCTGTCAGGAGAGGGGGAGATAAAAGGCAGATATGAGAGAACGATAATTGAAGATAAAGGTCTCAGGCTGAATTTCGGATTTGGTGCAGAATATGCACATTACCGTAATTCGACCTTCAGGCTTTTGTACACCGGTACAGGTGAAACGGAACTTAATTATAATACAAACCTTAAGCTCGGCAAGTTCAGTGCCTTCGGGCAGGCCAGCAAGGCCTATCTTGAGGAGAGGCTCAGGCTTTCACTGGGCATCAGGACGGACATCAATACTTACTCCCGGGCGATGTCGAATCCCCTGAAGCAGCTGTCGCCGAGGTTCTCAGCGTCATATATCCTTACCCAGAACCTGAATATTAATTTCAACATCGGACGTTATTATCAGCTTCCTCCCTACACGGCGTTGGGTTATTCTACAGCAGGGGAACAGTATGTAAACAAAGGCAATGATCTGAAGTATATTGCATCCGATCATATTGTTGCCGGGCTGGAGCTTCTTCCTCTGGAAAACATACAGATCACTGCCGAAGGTTTTTTCAAATTTTATTCAAAATATCCTTTTTCGGTAAAGGACTCGGTTCCCCTTTCAAGCAAGAGTGCTGATTATGGTATTTTCGGAGACGAAGAGCTTACTTCAATATCAGATGGCAGAGCCTATGGCTTTGAAATTCTGGCAAGGCTTAAGGATTACAAAAAGATAAACATGGTTCTGTCATATACATTTGTAAGGAGCGAATTTCGTGGTTCAGGATCATCATGGATACCTTCTTCGTGGGATAATCGTCATTTATTCAATGTCACGGCAACTAAAAAATTCAACCGTAACTGGGATGCAGGTTTTAAATGGAGGTTTGTCGGAGGAGCGCCTTACACTCCCTTTGACATTGAAAAATCGTCGCTCAGGGTTGCATGGGATCTTCAGGGACAGGGTTATCCTGACTATTCCAGGTTCAATACCGAAAGACTGAGAGCTTTCCATCAGCTCGATATCAGGGTAGATAAACAATACTTCTTCAAAGGATGGTCACTGATGCTTTATGCAGATGTTCAGAATGTTTACAACCACAAGGCAGATCAGCCGGCTATTCTCATAAAGGATAGTGAGGCAGCAGAGACGGATCCGCTAAGGTATCCCCTGAAATATATTGATGGTGAATCGGGAACAGTACTTCCAACCATAGGAATTATTATAGAATTTTAAAGCGATGCAGGATGAACAGAATACTGTTAAAAATACTGATAATCACAGCAATGACAAGTGGAGCTTGTTCGACAGGATCTATGAAGCACCAGCTGCCTTTAGAAGAAGAAAGAACAATTTTAAATACCAATGAAGACGGTAAAGGCCCGCAGATAATAGTCGAATTTAAAAAGGGCGAGTCTTTTTATTATCCTCTTTTTGCGATATGGCTTGAGGATCAAACAGGCAATTATCTTCAGACACTTTATGTCGCAAAGTCAGTAGCAACGGGTTTCTTCGAATATGCCGTGCAGGAGGGAAACAGGTGGAAAAGCGGATACAGGAGAGCGCCACAGACTCTTCCTTACTGGGCTCATAAAAGAGGGATACAGGCTTCTGACGGATTGTATGTACCTGACAAAAGCTCGTCAGTACCGGATGCATATTCGGGAGCTACACCTGTGAGAGGTTTTGTCCTCAATTCCCGGGCAGACGGGCCTTTGCCCCGGAAGTTCAGGGTGATGCTTGAGGTCAACCAGAACTGGGACTGGAATGATTACTGGACCAACGACAAATTTCCGGATGATAAGAACTATCTTATGTCGTGTCAGCCAGCGGTCGTTTATGAAGCTTTAGTAGACATGGAAAACCGGGGCGCTTCATACACGATGAAAGCTATCGGACACAGTCATTATTCTGGACAAACCGGCGAGCTTTTCAATGATCTTTCCACGCTCACCACAGCTTTAAAGATTGCTGCTTCGGTCAGTGTTACTGTGAAAGACTAGTCCAGATTATCAATACATTTTATAAATTCTGAAGGATCGGATGCAACCAGTATTCTGTCGTTAAGTTTCTGGTCATTTTTCCCCGGGAAATCGGTAAGAATAATTTTTCTGATCATCAGCGATCTGGCAATATTACTGAAATATCCGATTTTCTTCCTTGCAAAGTCGAATCCGCTTGAATTGACCACCAGAAAATCAAAAGGCTTTATCCGGAACATTTCCACCACCTCTGATGCAGGGAGGATGTCTCCTGTATAAATTACGTCAAAGCCTCTTTTTTTAAGGACGTATTTGTAAAAGAGGAAGTTGTTTTCGCAAAGGTTGTCGGAGGTGTTTATCATGGCAACAGCATGCCGGGTTTTTTCATCTCCTCCCTTAAGCCGGCTTTCTTCCACCGTTATTATCTGCCTGATGACGTTCCTTATGAATTGTTCCTGTGCCCTGCTCAGGCTGCCTGTCTGCCACAGTATCCTTGCCTTAAGCAGCAGAGGATGAAGGTAAAGACAGTATGCTTGTTCAATCCCCCTGGCTCTGATAAAAGGTTCAAGTGTTCTTATGAACAGGCCTTCATCGAAGCGTATGGCTGACATCAGCACCTTGCCCGGCTGGAAATCCTGGTCGGACCTGTCTTTGCTGCTGCTCACAGTCATCACTTTCTGTGTAAGTTCATCCTCACTTAGCCGGGCTATTTTTGATATTTTCAAACCGTTCCTGTTAAGATAGGCGACATTGAGTATCTTTTTCAGTTCCGATTCATTATAGGTCCTGATGTTGGTATCTGTCCTTTCAGGATCAAGGATACCGTATCTTTTTTCCCAGATCCTTATAGTATGAGCTTTTATCCCTGAGAAATTTTCGAGATCCTTTATCGAGAATACATTTATCCCTTCTTCCATTTATGTTGCATTTACGTTAATGAATGATATTCATGGCTTCATGAAAAATAAACATCCTGAATAAACAAATGTTTATCCTGGCTTACTGTAAATTGGTTCAAATTTTTCGCGGATAATTCCCCCGAACCACCGCAACAGTGAGAAATAAGTCAATTCTTATTCAGACTGCTCAATCATTATTTTTTTCACCACTCTTGTTCCGTCGCCAAGAATAATTGTAACCAGGTACATGCCTCTTTTGGGATTGTTGAGAATTATTCTCAGCGGCGATTCGGGAGTGCTGAATTTTTCCTTAAATATATCCTGTCCGATTATGTTGGTTACCTTCACTGAAGAGATATCAGCTTTGCTGCTTATATTGAAATAGCTTTCTCTTACAGGGTTTGGATAGATGCTGATGCTGCTGATAGCTGCTGCATCGGCAACTGCATTTTTAGGAGTCTGAACAGGGATCATAATAACGGTATCCTTCTGGGCCTGGATGGCTGAAGAAAAAATGACCAACAGAATAAAAATTAAACTCTGTTTCATTTTGTGCCGTTTAAGAGATATCTATCAAAAATTGTGCTAAAGATAAAAAAAAAATCAAAATAAATCAAGATGCTGCTCCAGTGCCAGTTTGAGATCGTCAGGAGTGTCGATGCTCAGGCTTTCATGATCGGTAATTGCAGTCCTGATCTTAAAACCATTTTCAAGCCATCTGTTCTGTTCGAGTGATTCTGCGATTTCCAGAGGACTCCTTCCGAGCGTGGTAATTGTATTTAATGCATCATAAGTATATGCATAAATTCCCAGATGCTTGTAATATAAATGTTTACGGGGCCATTCTGAGATATCTGATCCCCGTAAGTAGGGTACAGGACTCCTTGAAAAATAGATGGCATTACCTTTCCTGTCAAGAACAGCTTTTACCTGATTAGGATTGGTGATGTCTTCCTGTTGTCCAACCTTTCTTACGAGTGTTGCAATCTGTACCGTATCATCCGTGAAGCATGACATTAACAGTCTGATCTGTTCAGGTCGAATGAATGGCTCATCTCCCTGAATATTAAGGATCACATCTATATTTCTGCCGGTCTCATGTGTAATTATTTCTGCAGCTTCGGCACAACGGTCGGTTCCGCTCTGATGCTCTGCAGAGGTCATAACAACTCTGCCTCCGAATTCTTTTACCCGGTCATAGATCCTTTGATCGTCGGTGGCTACCCAGACCATTTCGGTTGTTTCGGAGGCCTTCTCGTAGACTCTCCTGATCATTGGTTTGCTTCCTATCATCACCAGGGGTTTTCCCGGAAACCTTGTGGATGCATATCGTGCAGGAATAATGGCTGCAAACCGTATTTTCAGATCTTCATTCATGATGCTAAGTTAAGAAAATGGATTTTCCAATGTTTTAAAAAAATCTTAAATTTGCAGACTCTTTTGAATATCGATGAAAGATCTCCAGAGCATCAAGCAAAGATTCGGCATAATTGGGAATTATGAAGGGCTTAACCGGGCAATTGACATTGCCGTTCAGGTTGCTCCGACTGATCTCTCGGTTCTCATAACAGGAGAGAGCGGAACGGGGAAAGAGATCTTTCCGCAGGTGATCCATAATCACAGCTCACGGAAACACGGACCATACATTGCTGTAAACTGTGGTGCGATACCGGAAGGAACTATCGATTCTGAACTTTTCGGCCATGAAAAAGGCTCATTCACCGGGGCTACAGATAGCCGTAAGGGTTATTTTGAGGTGGCAAACGGAGGCACTATCTTCCTCGACGAAGTTGCCGAGCTGCCTCTTTCGACACAGGTGAGGTTGCTGAGAGTGCTTGAAACGGGCGAATTCATCAGGGTGGGCTCTTCGAAGGTGCAGAAGACAAATGTACGTGTAATTGCTGCCAGCAATGTAGATGTCAGTTCTGCCATCCACAACGAAAGGTTCAGAGAGGATCTGTATTACAGGCTTAATACCGTGCCGATCAGGATTCCTTCATTAAGAGACAGGGGAGAGGACATCGTGCTTCTTTTCAGAAAGTTTGCAGTCGATTTCGCAGAGAAATACCGTATGCCTGCCATAAGGCTCGACAATGAAGCAAGGGACATACTTCTAAATTATTCGTGGCCCGGCAATGTACGCCAGCTTAAAAACATCACGGAACAGATATCAATAATAGAAAATGAACGTGAGATAAAAGCTTTGACATTAAAATCCTACCTTCCTGATTATGATACTGTAAAACTTCCCGCAGTAATAAAGAAGGATGATGATAAATCCTTTTCATCGGAAAGAGAGATACTGTATAAGATACTTTTCGATATGAAGAGTGATATGAATGATCTGAAAAAACTTGTTTACGATCTTATTCAGGAGGGTGATACATCTTTCAGTGAATCAGATGCCAGGGCTGTAAGGAATCTTTTTACCGATGTGAAACCGGGATTCTCTGACCGGAAGGCTTCCGATGCTGAGCCGGCTGAATTGTCGATGAGACACCCGGGGGAAGAGATAATAGATACTGAGGAAATAGTGGAAGAATCCCTGTCGCTTTCCGACAAAGAGGTAGAGATGATAAAGAAAGCTCTTGGTAAGTACAAGGGAAAGAGAAAACTTGCTGCAGCCGAGCTTGGTATTTCAGAGCGGACACTTTACCGGAAAATAAAGGAATATGGCATTGAAATGTAATTCAGCCATCCGTGTCTTTACAGGCATTCTGCCATATCTTCTTCTGGCACTGGTGCCGGTATTGAATGGCTGCAAAATCACCTACTCATTCACAGGAGCCAGTATCTCTCCTGATGTCAAAACACTGAGCGTACAATATTTCGAGAACAGGGCAAATCTGGTACAGCCGGGACTGAGCCAGAAACTTACAGATGCCCTCATCGATAAATGCAAGGCCCAGACGAATCTAGGTGTAATTAATGGTGTGGGTGATGTGAATTTTGAAGGTGAGATTTCTGATTATAACACCAGGCCGCTTACCGTTGGCGCTGATGCGCAGGCTGCCACCAACAGATTCACAATTTCCGTGAGGGTCAGATTCACTAATGTTGTTCAGCCTGAATTCAGTTATGAACAAACTTTTTCCCGGTATGAGGACTACAGCAGTGATCTTGACCTGAGTGCAGTAGAGGTAAGTTTGTCAGAAAAGATTATAGAACTCCTGGTGGAAGATATTTTTAACAAAGCCTTTGTAAACTGGTAAACTCTATGAACAGAAGTGATTTTCTCAGTATGATGGGGAATTCAGGACCTTCTGACCGGGCAGGTATAAGCGAGGTTAATGAGCTCATAAATATCTTCCCCTATTTTCAGAGTGCATATATGTTGCTCCTTAAAGGGCTGAACAACACGGATGATGTAAAATTCATGAACCAGCTCAAAATATCGGCCATGAATGTAGCCGACAGGGAAGTCCTTTATTATATGCTTCAAAATAAAAGTCTCAGGAAGGAAACAGAAACTGAAACCTTGTCAGAAGAAGCAGGTGACGATGTGAATGAAACGATCACTGAACCTTCTTCAACTCCTGGCCTCATCACTGTTCCCGATACCAGGGAGATTGAACAGACAGTTATTGAAAGCGCGAAGAACAGTGAGCAGCTGATAGATGAGATTGAAAAGGAGAACAGCAGGGTAAGTTCCGGTGCTGAAGGTCATTCTGTCATTATTTCAGAAGCTTTCGATGATGACAGGGATGCAGCTATAATTATAATGGACGAGGAGAGTGGGATCATCGAAGAGAAGATAGTATACATGGATCCCGGTTTTTCTGTTTCAGAACCTGAAGAACTTCTGGAACTTGAAGCTGTGACTGATGCAGGTGCCGTTGAAGATCAGGCAGGCGATGAACCAATGGCGCTTAGAAGCCAGCTCGAGCTCATCGATAAATTCATCATGGCTAATCCCAGGATAGAACCTTCAAAGGAAAAAACCGATAAACCTGCAGAGGACCTTGCCCGGACTTTTGTTGAAGCCCGTGAGGAGTTTGTAACGGAAACACTAGCACGGATTTACGTAAAACAGGGTTATTATAGCAGGGCAATAGCTGTTTATGATAAACTAAGTTTGAAATTTCCCGAAAAAAGTAGTTACTTTGCAGCGCAAATTGAAAAAGTGAAAGAGTTATTAAAATAATAACAAAATGGGCGTATATATATTTGTTTCGGTGCTGGTTCTCATAGCATGTGTTTTTCAGATCCTTGTCGTACTTGTTCAGAACTCCAAGGGAGGTGGTCTTGCTGCTAATTTTACCTCTGCAGGTCAGACTATGGGGATACGTAAAACCGCTGATTTCCTTGAAAAGGCAACATGGACTCTGGCAGCCTCAATACTGGTACTTTCAGTTCTGGCCACTGCCACCATTCCCAGGCAGGAAAGGGAAGTGAACCCACGCACAAGCATCGATGCTGCAGCCAATCCGAATGCCATTCCAACACTGCCAACTGCAGTTCCTCCTGCTTCATCTCAGCCGGAAGAGGGCGGACAGCCTCAGAACTGAGTTCATAAAAAATTTCCGTTTGATAGTGTCAGTTTGTCACATACTGACACTTTTTTATTTAAAAATGGCAGGTTTTGCCATTTGGCACAAATTGTGTAATTACAGCTTGTCGTTTTTCGATTTTTAACTTTAAAACTAAATAACAATGGCACAATTAAAAGGAAAAATTCTGGCAGGCAAGGTTCTTGTGAAACCTAACGAAGCTGAAGCAAAAACTGCCAGCGGTATCATTATTCCTGATTCCGCTAAGGAAAAACCGCGTCAGGGCAAAGTTGTCCTTGTAGGGGCATCAAAAAAAGATGAAGAAATGGAAGTAAAAAAGGGCGATGAGGTTCTGTATGGAAAGTATGCCGGACAGGAGCTTACCATAGATGGTGAAGATTATCTTCTCATATCACAGTCCGATATTCTTTTCATAGCATAGTTTGTTAACCAATAAAACATTATTAATATGGCAAAAGAGATTAAATATAACATTGATGCACGCGCACTTCTGAAGGAAGGTGTTGATCAGCTTGCTGATGCAGTGAAGGTAACGCTCGGCCCGAAAGGTCGTAACGTTGTGCTTGAAAAGAAATTCGGCGCTCCCCAGGTGTCAAAGGACGGTGTGACAGTTGCCAAGGAGATTGAACTCAAGGATCCCTACAAAAACATGGGAGCCCAGATGGTGAAAGAAGTTGCTTCCAAAACAGGCGACATTGCAGGTGATGGAACAACTACCGCTACTGTTCTCGCCCAGTCTATTATTAATGTAGGACTGAAAAACGTGACAGCCGGAGCCAATCCAATGGATATCAAAAGAGGTATCGACAAAGCTGTTGATGCAGTTATTAAAAACCTGAAATCACAGGCAAAAGTTGTGGGTGACGACCTTAACAAGATCGAACAGGTTGCAAGGATATCGGCAAATGATGATCACGAAATTGGCAAGCTCATTGCTGAAGCCATGAGCAAGGTTCACAAAGAGGGTGTTATTACTGTTGAGGAATCAAAGGGAACAGCAACTTCCGTTGAAGTCGTTGAAGGTATGCAGTTCGACCGCGGATATATTTCAGCTTATTTCGTGACCAATCCCGAGAAAATGGAAGCTGAACTTGAAAATCCATATATCCTGATACACGATAAGAAGATATCCACAATGAAGGACATGCTTCCAATTCTGGAATCTTCAGCCCAGACAGGAAGACCTCTGCTTATCATCTCTGAAGATATTGAAGGTGAGGCTCTTGCCACTCTAGTTGTCAACCGTCTCCGTGGTTCACTAAGAGTATGTGCAGTTAAAGCTCCCGGCTTCGGTGACAGAAGAAAGGAAATGCTTGAAGACATAGCCATTCTTACCGGCGGTACTGTTATTTCTGAAGAGAAAGGACTGAAACTGGAGCATACAACTCTTGATATGCTTGGAATGGCAGAAAAAGTTGTCGTTAACAAGGAGAACACAACCATAGTGAACGGATCAGGCGACAAGGAAATGATAAAAGCAAGAGTCGGCCAGATAAAACAGCAGATGACCACCACAACATCAGATTATGACAAGGAAAAACTGCAGGAGCGTCTTGCAAAGCTTTCCGGTGGTGTTGCAGTTCTTTATATAGGTGCCGCTTCTGAAGTTGAAATGAAGGAGAAAAAAGACCGCGTGGACGATTCACTTCATGCCACAAGGGCTGCCATTGAGGAAGGCATTGTGCCCGGTGGAGGAGTAGCATATATCCGTGCCATCGAAGCTCTTAATAATCTGAAAGGCGACAATGAAGACCAGAATACAGGGATAGAGATCATTAAGCGTGCTATAGAGGAACCTCTTCGCCAGATAGCTGTCAATGCAGGCAAAGAAGGTGCTGTCGTTGTGCAGAATGTAAAAGCTGGCAAGGGTGATTATGGCTATAATGCTCAGGCCGACAAATATGAGAAGCTGCTTACCGCAGGTGTTATAGATCCTGCAAAAGTGACCAGGGTAGCTCTTGAGAATGCAGCATCTATTGCCGGAATGTTCCTTACCACAGAGGCTGTCGTTGTTGAGGAGAAGGAAGATAATCCTCCTATGCCTCCTCAGGGAATGGGCGGCGGTATGCCCGGAATGATGTAAAAATCGAATGAATAAATTCACGGGGGCGTTGCTTGCAACGCCCCTATTTTTATATATTTGCAGCTGATTTTTATTCCTTTGCCCCGATGGATAACATCCGTAATTTCTGTATAATAGCCCATATCGACCATGGAAAAAGCACCCTGGCCGACCGTCTTCTGGAGAAGACAAAGACTATTGCGGAAAGACAATTCCAGGACCAGGTGCTCGATAATATGGATCTTGAAAGGGAACGGGGCATAACTATCAAGAGCCATGCTATACAGATGGAATACCTGCATCAGGGAACGAAATATCATCTGAATCTTATAGATACACCAGGGCATGTTGATTTCTCATACGAAGTGTCAAGGTCAATTGCTGCATGTGAAGGTGCATTACTGGTTATTGATGCAACACAGGGGATACAGGCTCAAACCATAGCTAACCTGTACAAGGCTCTGGACCATGACCTGGAGATCATCCCCGTTCTCAATAAGATGGACATGGCCAATGCCATGCCGGAAGAAGTCAAAGACCAGATTGTCGATCTCATAGGTTGTGATAGAAGCGATATTATTGAAACAAGCGCCAGGACAGGATTGGGTGTTGATGACATACTGTCAGCAATAGTGACCAGAATCCGGCCTCCCGCAGGTGACCCTGAAGCTCCGCTCCAGGCTCTGATCTTTGATTCTATATTTAATTCCTTCAGAGGCATAATCGCCTATTTCAGGATAGTTAACGGCACCATCCGTACCGACGACAGGGTTAAATTTGTCAGCACCGGACATGAATACAATGCAGAAGAGATAGGCGTTCTCAAGCTGAAGCAGGATCCCCGTAAGGTTCTCAGTGCAGGAGATGTGGGGTATATTATCTCCGGGGTTAAGATTTCTTCAGAGGTAAGAGTCGGGGATACGATAACTCATGTAAAAAAACCTTGTGACAAGCCCATTTCAGGTTTCGAGGAAGTGAAGCCTATGGTTTTTGCGGGAATGTATCCCGTTGATGCAGATGAATATGAAGATCTCAGGAGTTCGATAGAAAAGCTTCAGCTTAATGATGCATCACTTTCATTTGTTCCTGAGTCATCTGCAGCCCTGGGATTCGGATTCAGGTGTGGATTCCTCGGACTTCTGCACATGGAGATCATTCAGGAACGGCTCGACAGGGAGTTCAACATGGATGTAATAACCACTGTGCCCAACGTCTCTTTCAGGGTTTACACAACCAAAGGTGAGATAATTGATGTTCACAATCCCTCGGGGCTGCCGGCGGTTAACCACATCGATCGGATAGAAGAACCATATATCATTGCACAAGTCATTACCATGTCGGAATATGTTGGTACGATAATGAACCTGTGTATCGACAGAAGGGGGATACTGAAAAACCAGGTGTATCTGACACGCGACCGGGTTGAACTGACTTTTGAGATGCCGCTTTCAGAGATAGTATTTGATTTCTACGATAAACTGAAAAGCATATCCAAGGGTTATGCTTCATTTGACTACTACTACACAGCATATCAGAACGCCGACCTTGTAAGACTTGACATCCTTCTTAACGGTGAGATGGTAGATGCTCTTTCCACTCTGATCTACAGGGGGCATGCCTATGATTTCGGACGCAGGATGTGTATAAAGCTGAAGGAGTTGATCCCGAGGCAGCAGTTTGACATAGCCATACAGGCAGCTATAGGTGCAAAGATAATTGCCCGCGAAACGGTGAAAGCCGTAAGGAAAGATGTTACTGCAAAATGCTATGGCGGAGATATCACAAGAAAGAGGAAACTTCTGGAAAAACAGAAGAAAGGCAAGAAGAGAATGCGCCAGATTGGCAACGTGGAAGTCCCGCAGCAGGCATTTCTTGCTGTTCTGAAGCTCGACTGACCTGAACTGTAACAGGATAAACTGAAATTTTTGGAAGAAATATTTGTTGATTACAAAAAATATATAATTTAGCGGAACGAAACTTAAGGATTTAAATATTCGTAATCCTATTATCTAACCTAAGCAAGGACCCCGGCTTTTATGCCGGGGCTTTTTTTTAGCACAGAAGTTTGTAACCCCTTCCGTGAACATTAAGGATTTTGACGGCAGGATCTTTTCTCAGATATTTTCTCAGCCGTGTTATATAGACATCCATGCTGCGGGCATTGAAATAATTGTCGTCGATCCAAATCGATTTAAGGGCATAATTACGCTCAAGTATCTCATTCCGGTGGCGGCAGAGAAGTTCGAGAAGTTCCGATTCCTTGGTTGTGAGCTTAATATTTTCCTTTTCGTGGTTAAGAGTCTGCTTGAGAGCGTCAAATGTGTAATTGCCTATAGTGTAGGAAGTTTCTTTTTTGGGAATTGTCGTGCCCGAAGTTCTTTTGAGTATTGCTTTTATCCTGTATAAAAGCTCTTCCATCGAAAAGGGTTTTGTAATATAGTCATCGGCGCCGGTACGGAATCCTTCAAGGATATCTTCTTTTTGCCCTTTTGCGGTGAGAAAGATTACCGGAACCTGCGGATTGATCTTCCTTATCTCCGCGGCAAGTGTTAAACCGTCCATTTCAGGCATCATGATATCTAAAATGCAGAGATCATATTCCTCTCTTGAAAATTCCTCGAGAGCCAGAACACCGTTTACCAGCAGGGTGGTTTCATAATTTTTTACCGAGAGATAATTTTTTAACAGCATTCCGAGATTGCTGTCGTCTTCGGCCAGGAGGACTTTCGTGATTTTCATCTTTGTCAGGTTTTTGGAATGAAAACTGTAAATTTTGTACCCTTGTTGATCTGGCTGTCAACCTTTATGGTTCCGTTGTGTTCATCGATGACCTTTTTTACATAACTGAGTCCGAGGCCAAAGCCTTTTACATTATGGAGGTTGCCTGAATGAACCCGGTAGAATTTGTCATAGATCCTTTTCAGGTCCTCTTTCCTGATACCTATGCCTTTGTCTTCTACAATCAAAATTATACCTTTTTTTGAATTTTTTGTGGAAATGGATATTTCCGGAGGTTTGGATCCTGAATATTTAATAGAGTTGTCGACGAGATTCGAGATGGCATTTAAGAAATGAACCTCATCAACGTTTGCTTCCGGATTTTCGGCATTCAGGAAGGTGGTAATGGATCCCCTGTTATTTTTTATCTGTAGCGAAAAATTCTCAATAATTGTTGAAATCATTTCATGGATGTCGACAGGAGCCACTTTAAGCTTGATTTTTGTTTTTTCAAAAATTGCCATCTGGAGCACCTTTTCAACATGGAACCTTAGCCTGGTGCTTTCATCCGAAATCACCTTGGCCAGGCTGTCGATATTCTTTTCCCCGTCGGGGATCGATTTGTCGGCCATCATTTGTGAGGCAAGGGATATTGTGGAAATAGGGGTTTTCAGTTCATGAGTCATATTGTTTATGAAATCGCTCCTGATCTCGGAGATCTTCTTCTGGCGGAATATCACAATAAATGTTCCTGTTGCAAGCAGGAGAAGCAGGATGGCAAACAGAAGTGAGAGGAACCCCAGTGTTCCTATTCTTTCAAATTTATATTCCATTTCACCGACACAATACATTACAAGCTGGTTCTGTCCCGGGATAGGATCATTAGGGAAGAGCTGAATAATGAATTTATTTGAACCTGGCCGGTCGGTGAAACCATTTGATTTCCAGATCACGCCTTCGCGTCCGGCCCTGACCATGTATTCAAAATCGAGATGTATGCCAACATTGTCAAGTGCGGTTCTTATAGATGTACCGAGATTTTCCGGATTTATTCTCTCCTTGATATCGGGAGTTTCGGAAAGTATCTTATCCATAATGTTCTCCACGAATACTATTTTATTTGTAACCCTTCCCTTAAGTTCGGCACTTATCGATTCTTCTGATGTCTCCGACATTTCATCCGGGACAGTGTAATCGGTCATGTTTCCGGGAGAGATTACTATCTTTTGTCCTGCGTTGGTAATGGTAAATGGCTGGTCATCGCTGTTCAGTCCATATAATTCCAGCAGTTCCGCGTCTGGCTGATATCCTCTTAGTTTACGTGCAAGCGGAGAATTGGCAGGAACGATAGCTGTTACTGAGTCGGTTGCAGAGAGATCTATCTCCTCCATAATATTACTTATCAGTTCCTGCTCCTCAAGATCCAGAACTACAGTTTCAAGAGCTTTGTTTGCATTGGTCCTGAACTGCTGATCGGTCATATCGATAGCATTCCTGATCCAGTAAAGCTGTATCAGTATTATTCCGGATATTGCAACAAAAAAGAATACTGCAAGTAATACAATGATGTTCCGTTTCATAATTTACAAAAGTACTACTATATATAGTTTTACTTTTGATTCTTTAACTTTCTTTAACAACATACAAATTATCAGCAGTTTATCGTTTAAATGCCATGCTGTGTTAAGGGGTCTGTTCTTAACAGTATATTAAAAATAGTTAATTTTGAGTTAAACACGATCAATAATTTTTTTGATAAAAAAACCTGACTTATCTTTGTACTGTGTTTGGCACGAAATTTGAATAGTACACAATAGAGGTTTTTTTCATAGGTTAGGTTAGTTTTAGGGTTATTAAAAAATGAGCCGTTCCGTTCCGGAGCGGCTCTTCTTCTGTTATGCTCTGGTAAGATAACGGAAAATTATCGGTTTCAGGAGTATGAAACTGGTTTCAGGTATTTTAACTTCCGCCAGCTTGTTTATGAAGAGTGACGACTTTCAGCACTTCTACATTTTTTTCCCTGGCAGCCTGAAACAGGTGTTTTCTGATCAGGCTTGCTTTTTTTCTCTGAAGGTATCTCAGGTCGATGATATAAGATGAAGCTCCCGAAAGCAAAAGTTTGGCCTTCTTTTCTTTATGTGGAATAACAAGCTGACGGATATCGTTCCACTTAAAGCTTTTCTTGACAGTTTTCAGAAGGCCATATCTGAATTCAATCACTTCATCGTCAATAAGGAAGTAGAAATTTTTTCTCGTTATACTTGCGAATAAAGCTACAGCTCCTATTACAATTCCTAATCCGAAAGGAGCCAGGGAAAGAACAGGGCTGATATTATGTTTGCCGAACACCGGACTGAGCATTGCGACATAAATACCGCCTGTAATGAACATAACAGTAACCAGCCAGAGTATAATTTTTCTGCCTTTGGAATATTCCTCCTCAGAAAGGTTAAAATAAATACGTTCCATAATTTCAGGGTATTAGATATTTCAGGTTCTTATCTTTCAGTTTTTCTGCATCTATAATAAGGACAGCGGTAACCGAATCCGTTTTCCTGAGAAGTGATATTATCCTTTCTGTCTCTGTCCCGCTTTCTGAATTATGTATAACGAAAAAATAGTCGATGTTCCTGAGTTTTCTGATCAGATAATCTTTTCCGCCGTGGTTTGAAATTAGTTCATAAACAACGCCGTGAGGTGATGAAGTATCTGAGAATCTGCTGAATGTGCTTTTATCATCTTCCCTGGTTCCTGTAATGAGAGGCAGGGTATTTTTAAGGGAAATGCCCAGTTTTCTGTTTATGAGCAGTGATATTTTATAGTCGGGTTCCGGAGATACAACACCGGCCAGTGCCGATGCGGGATGCTCGCTGAGATCAAGATGCAAACGCTTGATTTTTGGATTGCTCCTCATTTCTTTCAGGCCTCTGCCATAAAGGTAGGAAAATAGTATGATTCCGGATATATATGCTTCAAATATCTTTCAGCCTTTTCAAAGCCATGGCCGATGCTTCCTGTTCAGCTTCCTTTTTACTGTTTCCGGTCCCTTTACCAAATTCTTCATGATTGATAAGGAGAGATGTTGTGAAAAGTGACTTCCTTGAGCTGAAATCATACTCTTCATTGTAGGTAAAGATAAGATTGGCTTTATTTTTCTGGACCCACTCGAAGACAAGACTTTTATAATCGTGATCGGTTCTTATTATTTCATCGAGGTCAAGATATTTACGAAAAACTCTCTTTATAAACAGTTTTTTTGTTTTGCGGAGGCCCTTGTCGATGTACACGGCTCCGATAAGAGCTTCCAGTGCATCGCCGTACAGATTCTTTGTAACATTCACAGGGCTTACATTGCTGACCAGTATTTTGTTAATGCCCATTGATACTGCCAGCTGATTAAGGATATCCCTGTTTACGATCCGTGAGCGTATTTTTGTCAGGAATCCTTCGTTTGCATCGGGGAATCTGGTGAAGAGGAAATCAGACAGAATGGTGTCCAGAATTGAATCACCCAGAAATTCGAGTCTTTCATTGTTAATTCTCTTGCCGTTTGGCAGGGTATAGGAGGCAGAGCGATGAATAAAGGCGATTTCGTAGAGGCGTAAATTACCCGGTTTAAAACCCAGTATCTCTCTTAAACGGGATCCGAACTCGCGTTTATCAAGGATATAGGTGCCGTTTACTTTGTTATTGAATAGGGACAAAGCTAAAACTCTGCTTTTCTGAAAACGACAGAGGCGTTATGGCCACCGAAACCGAATGTGTTGCTCAAAACTGAGGTTATCTCTCTTGCCTGCGCCTTGTTGGGAGTGAGATTCAGTTTTGGATCGACAGCAGGATCGGGCACATTGAAATTTATAGTGGGAGGAATTATTCCATGAACGACAGACATAATGGAAGCTATTGCCTCAACTGCTCCTGCAGCTCCGAGCAGATGTCCTGTCATCGATTTTGTTGCACTTATATTGAGCTTGTAGGCATGTTCTCCGAAAACATCCACGATGGCTTTTGCTTCGGAGATATCGCCCAGAGGAGTTGCTGTGCCATGTACATTAATATAATCGATGTCTTCCGGTTTAAGGCCTGAGTCCTCCAGTGCGAGTTTCATGACATCCCTTGCTCCGATTCCCTCAGGATGTGGAGCAGTGAGATGGTATGCATCGGCTGTCATTCCGGCTCCGGCAAGTTCAGCATATATTTTCGCTCCTCTTGCCCTGGCATGGTCAAGGTCTTCCAGGATCAAAGATCCTGCACCTTCTCCCATTACAAATCCATCCCTGGTTAAGTCGAATGGCCGGGATGCCGTTGAAAATTCCTGGTTATTTGTCGACATTGCCTGCATGGCATTAAAACCGCCGATGCCGGGTTCATTTATAGCAGCTTCGGAACCGCCGGCAACTATTATGTCGGCTTTTCCCATTTTGATAAGGAAGAGTGCGTCGATCAGAGAATGGGTCGATGATGCACATGCTGAGACCGTTGCGAAGTTGGGCCCCCTGAATCCATATTTGATGGAAATTGATCCCGAAGCAATGTTCGAAATCATCTTGGGAATGAAGAAGGGACTGAAACGGGGACTGCCGTCACCAAGTACATAAGATCTGATGGCATCATAAAAAGTATACAGACCTCCAATCCCTGACGACCAAATTACACCGACACGGGACTTATCAACAGACTGGAGGTCTATACCCGAATCCCTGACAGCTTCCTCAGCGGCAACAAGTGCAAACTGGGAATAGAGGTCAAGTTTGTTGGCCTCTTTCCTGTCGAAATAGCTGGAAGAGTCATATCCTTTGACTTCGCATGCAAATTTTGTCTTGAATTTTTCAGTGTTGAAGCGGGTGATCATACCTGCCCCGCTTACACCGTTTTTCAAGCCATCCCAAAAGTCATGCAAATTTTTACCAATTGGAGTCAGAGCTCCAAGGCCTGTAACAACAACTCTTCTCATAAAGGGATTATAAGCTATGCAAAGTTACTTTGCATTTTCCTCAATGTACTTTATTGCATCTCCAACGGTGCTGATGGTCTCTGCCTGATCGTCAGGAATACCAATATTAAACTCTTTCTCAAATTCCATTATCAATTCAACAGTATCAAGAGAGTCTGCACCCAGATCATTTGTAAAACTGGCTTCGGGAGTTACTTCTGACTCATCAACTCCAAGCTTGTCAACAATAATCTCTTTTACCCTTGTTGCAATGTCAGACATAGTGTTAATTTTTAATTAGTAATAATTTTAAAACCTTGCAAAGAAATATATTTGTAGGTTATTTTTCAAATGATTTGAGCTTTTTTTATCTGTGCCTGATTTAAATGACTGACAAACAAGAATATACAACCGCCATTGCAGAGGTTGCCTTATGGTCCGGTGTGTAGTGTAAATACCACATTATGAAGAATATAACTATTTTTGCCTCGGGTTCCGGCACAAACGCCGAAAACATTATTAAACACTTTTCGACCGGCAATTTTGCCAGAGTGTCATTAGTGCTTTCGAACCGGCGTGAAGCTTATGTTTTACACAGGGCTGAGGCTTTGAATATAAAGACGATATTTTTCGACCGGAACGATTTTTATACTAACGGCAAAGTGCTTCAGGCCCTTTATCAGGCCAATCCTGACCTGATCGTTCTTGCAGGATTTTTATGGCTTGTGCCGGAAGAAATCCTGAAAGCCTTTGAGGGAAGGATAATAAATATCCATCCTGCACTGCTTCCTCAATACGGGGGAAAAGGGATGTATGGTGACAGGGTCCATACGGCTGTGATCGAAAACGGAGATACTGAATCGGGTATCACGATTCACTATGTCAACAAGCGTTACGACGAGGGGAATATTATATTTCAGGCAAGGTGCAGGATTGATCCCGGCGACACACCCGAAACCCTTGCAGCCAGGGTTCATTCACTGGAATATAAATATTATCCGACTGTCATAGAAGATCTCCTGAAAAAGCTTCCCTGAAACTACCTTCTGTCCATCAGAACCGGAAAGTTGAAAGCAGACTGAGCACCAGGATTTTATTTTTTTCAAATCTTTCAAGGTTCTCTTCTTTTACAGGCTCAACCGGCGGAGCTTCTACTGTAAGCGGATCGACAGGCGAACCGTTCCTGTAAAATCTGAAGTCGAGATGAGGTCCGGTAGAAAGACCTGAACTGCCTACATATCCGATTATATCGCCCTGCCTGACGGTAGCTCCGGCCCGGACACCCTCACCGAAACGGCTGAGATGCAGGTATGCTGTAGAGTAAACACTGTTGTGAGTGATCCTGACAATCCTTCCCGATGCACCCTCAATACCTGCAAATGTTATGCGCCCGTCTCCCACCGACTGTACCGGGGTTCCGACAGCGGCAGCATAGTCAACACCGAAATGAGGCCTTCTGATCCTCAGGATAGGATGAAGCCTGCCTGAAGAGTACCTGGAACTTATTCTTGAATATCTCAGAGGTGCTTTAAGGAATGCTTTCCTGAGACTGTTTCCCTCCTCGTCATAATAAGATTCCTTCCCATCCTGTATGAAGGGAATGGCAGTGATCGTCTTTCCCCCCCAGATGAACTGGGCACCGAATATTCTTCCTGCACCAAGAGACTTATCATCGATGAAAAGCTCTTCATATATCACCTTGTAACTGTCTCCCTTCTGTATACCGAAAAAATCGACTGTCCATGCAAATATCTCCGACAATTCAAAAGGAAGAGAGGGATGAAGCCCCGTACCGACCATTGATTCCCACAAGGAATTCTCAATTGTTCCGGAGGAATAACGGATCAGTTTCCTTATTTCCTTCCTGTAAGCAGTAATTTTGAGAGAATCGTTAAAGCTGAAAATATAGTAAAGGACAGGATCATGTTCATAAACCAGATACCTTGCCCTGGCGCCTGAATCTTTTTCAAGAAAGAGCAGATAATTATTGCCCGACCTTATCTTTCTGACATCAAAAACCGAATCAGAACCGGTGATAACCTTGTTTATCTCCTGTACAGGTACACCGTTTCTCAGGAGTATTTCAGAGAGGAATCCGTTGCGCCTGATCTTTCCTGAATCGATATTGAAGGAATCGGCAGGGATGCCGAATAATATTAAAGGTTCGTGATAACTATTAACAAGGGTGTCGGCATCAGTCTTTTCAGTAATATACTCTGGTTTGTCGAAATACCTGCATGAGGTCAGAATGGTAAAGATTAAGATAATTAATAACAGGGTTCTTTTCCGGATGCTCATCATCATTACCTGTTTTTCACTACTATGTTTACGATTTTTCCTGTCACCACGATTATGTTTGCAAGGGTACCTCCCTCAATCCATTTTTTTGCCCTCTCATCGGCCAGGACCATTTTTGACACTTCGTCTTTCTCCATGTCGAGAGGCAGTTCTAATTTAAAGCGGAGCTTGCCGTTTACTGAAACAGGGTATTCAAAGGTCTCTTCCTTAAGATATTCTTCATTGGCAAGGGGCCAGGGTTCAAAGGCCAGTGTTTTCGAATGGCCCAGCTTTTCCCAGAGTTCCTCAGCAAGATGAGGAGCGAAGGGGGATAATATTTTTGCAAATGCAGCGACAGTTTCTCCTGTCACCTTTCCCTTTTTCGTTGCCAGGTTGAGAAATATCATCATGGCTGAGATTGCAGTGTTAAATCTGAGATTCTCTATATCTCCTTCAACCTTTTTTATTGTATGGTGAAGTCCTTTAAGGATCTCCGGATCTTCATCCCCTGTAATAATATTATCGGGATTTGAGAAGAATCTGAAAGTTCTCTGCAGGAAGTTGAACACACCTTTAACGCCTTTGTCGTCCCATGGTTTAGTAACATCGAGCGGTCCCATAAACATTTCGTAAAGTCTGAGGGAATCGGCACCGTATTTTGATGTTACATCGTCGGGATTGACCACGTTCTTAAGAGTCTTCGACATTTTTGCAACTATCTGCCTCAGTTCTTCACCTGTCTGTTTATTATAGTATTTGCCGTCTCTTTCTTCCACCATATCGCTCGATACTTTGGCGCCCTTTGCAGTTTCATAGGCAAAGGCAAGGATCATGCCCTGGTTGAAAAGCTTTGTGTAGGGTTCGTCGGTGGAAACGATTCCCAGGTCGAAGAGGACTTTATGCCAGAAGCGGCTGTACAGAAGGTGAAGGACTGCATGTTCGGCTCCTCCAATATAAAGGTCGACGGGCATCCAGTATTTTTCTTTTTCGCTGTCGAATATAAGTTTGTCGTTCAGGGGGTCGATGAAGCGGAGATAATACCAGCATGATCCTGCCCACTGGGGCATTGTGTTTGTTTCGCGGCGGCCTTTTCTGCCTGAGGAGTCTGTAACATTCAGCCATTCGGAGGCGTTGGCAAGAGGCGACTCTCCGCTTTCGCCCGGCATATATTTCTCCATAATGGGAAGTTCGAGAGGCAGATCTTCTTCATCCACCAGGCTTACGGTTCCGTCATCCCAGTGGATTACAGGAAAGGGTTCTCCCCAGTAACGCTGCCGGCTGAAAAGCCAGTCGCGAAGCTTATAGTTCACTTTTTCCTTTCCGAGACCCTTTGTCTCAAGCCAGGCTGTCATCTTTGCAATTCCGGCTTCCCGGTTAAGTCCGTTTATGTCAATGCCTGTTGTGTCGCAGGATGAATTGATATATTTTCCGTCTTCAGTCCAGCATTCTTTTCCTGTTATTATTCTTTCTCTCTGCTCCGGATCATCGACATCAGGATCCTGGATGCAATAGACCGGCAGGTTGAACTTCAGTGCAAACTCAAAGTCGCGGGTGTCGTGGGCAGGTACCGCCATGATGGCCCCTGTTCCGTAGCCGGTCAGCACATAGTCGGCGACCCATACAGGTATCTTCTTGTCATTCACAGGGTTGATGGCATATCTTCCTGTGAATACGCCGGTTTTGTCCTTTGCCAGGTCGGTGCGGTCGAGGTCCGATTTTAACGAAGCAGCCTTAATATAGTTTTCAACTTCCTGTCTGTGTTCATCGGTGGTTATAGCACCGGTAAGTGAATGTTCGGGTGCTATTACCATGTATGTTGCTCCGAAGAGAGTATCAGGACGGGTTGTGAAAACCCTGAGTTTTTCATTCAGGCCTTCTATCTGAAAATCAACTTCAGCGCCTGTGGACCGGCCTATCCAGTTACGTTGCATGTCCTTGATACCTTCGGGCCAGTCGAGGTTGTCTATTCCTGTCAGTAGTCTTTCGGCATAGAGCGGGATTCTGAGCATCCACTGTTTCAGGTTTTTCTTTTCGACTTTGTTGCCGCATTTTTCATGTGAGCCGTCGAAAAGGACCTCCTCGTTGGCACAGACTATCCTGCAGTCGGGGCACCACCATACCAGGGCATTGTCGTAATATGCCAGCCTTCCGGAATCTGTATATTTCCTTACCTCGTCATCTCCCTTCTTTATTATATCTTCCGGAACGGGCAGTTCTGATATAGGTCTGCCTTTCTGCTGCGATTCGTCAAACCAGGTATTATAAAGCCTGATGAATATCCACTGTGTCCATTTGAAATACTTCGGATCGGTGGTATTTATTTCCCTGTCCCAGTCGTAGCTGAGGCCCAGTGATTTGATCTGGCGGCGGAAGGTGTCGCAGTTGTTTTTTGTAGTAACTGAGGGGTGAGTTCCGGTCTGGATGGCGTACTGTTCGGCCGGCAGGCCGAATGCATCCCATCCCATTGGGTGGAGGACGTTAAATCCCTTCATCCTTTTGTACCGGCTGTAGATGTCTGTTGCCGTATATCCTTCGGGGTGGCCAACGTGTAGTCCTGCTCCGGAGGGGTAGGGGAACATGTCGAGTATGTAGCATTTATTGGGATTAGTCAGGTCGTCGGAGGTTTTAAAGGTAAGGTTTTCCTCCCAGTATTTCTGCCACTTTTTTTCGATTGCCTTGAAGTTGTATTCCATTGTTATTTTAATAAGTCGGAAGACAGAAGACCGAAGACGGAATTAAGTTGGCGGTTGGCAGTATACAGTTGGCAAATTGCCGGTGACCTAACAATCCGAAATCGAAAATCCGAAATCCGCAATCGTTTATCGGAGGGCGAAAATATGAAATCTTTGGGAAATTATACTATGATTGCCTGATCTGTATGCAATGATATTTAATTCCTTTGTGATCCTTCGTGTGAGACTTTGTGTTAATTCGTGGTTAAAAATATTTTACCACAAAGTCACACTAAGGATTTTAAATAAGGCACACAAAGGGCTTTTCATGAATGTATTCTGAATTCTGATGAATTTGTTGTAAAACCGCCCTTTTGATGTTAATTTTGCAGCTGATCTGGTCCCGTAGTTCAATGGATAGAATGACAGATTCCGGTTCTGTTGGTTGGGCGTTCGAGTCGCCCCGGGATCACAAAGAGAGGGTGCTTAAGGGCACCCTTTTTAATTATTTGAGAATACAAACCATATTCCGGATCAAGGGGCGGCGAGAACGAAGGGGAGGAGCGTTCGAACCGAGTCCCGATGCATCGGGACGAGCTCGTGAGCGGGTTTACGAGCCTGCCTGTGTGTAGCGAACAGTCGCCCCGGGATCACAGGTTGGAATAAATAGCACTGATCATCAGTGCTATTTATATATCGGGGGATTTATTGGGAGCAAGGATTAAATAATTATAGTTGATTAACTAAAGGGATAATTTCTCATCCTTTTCACATGAAATGCCAATAGAAAAATAAGAATACCAATAGAATTTCTTTAATGATATTAAGTTTAGTGTAAATGTATTCACTGCAAAAATCGGACCTCCCATTTGAAAATCATTAGCAATATAAAATTCGAAGAAAAGTATTATGAAATAATACCGCAGGGAATTATTGTTTGAGAAATCTACACGGAGCGATTTTGTTGACATAATTGGACAAGTGGAAAGATGCCTAGATGAATCCGGGATAAGGGAAAGTATTGTTTTTGTAAATGCCATGCATATAACAGCATCCGTCTTCATTGCGACTTCGAGGTCTGGCTTGAGAAGCTTGCACCGTTGAAACCATACAGACAGTAAAGGCATAATGGTTTCGAAGACAGTCCCGATCTTACAGTAAAAGAAAATCAGTCCAGGATATCTTATTTTCTGGCACTGAGTAACAGATTATAGGAAAGAGAGAGCCCTAAACGAAATCCTGTCCAGTCGGCATAAGCATCCTTATCATCGGCCAGTTCGAGCGTTATCCTTTTACTCTCGGTATTTGAAAGCGATCCTTTTTTTATGTCGAACATATATCCCGCAGATATTCCTAACCTGCAATTCAGGAGCAGATATGAGAGGTTGACGGATGGGGTATAGTATAAATTTGTAGAGACAAAACTGGCTTTATTATCCTCTGATTGTGTATAAATTTCAATATGTTCATTAAGTTGAAGCTTTGAAAAGTTTACACCTGTTTCGTTGGTAAATCCAATCCTGAATTTATTAGCTGAATGAAAAACACATACCAGAACGGCTGGAGATAATGCCCTTATCCTGGAATCAAAGAGATACTCCCCGGAGTAATCGGATCGCGATACCCGAGAACCTGTTGATTGATAATACAATACAGCACCCACACTCAATGATTTGCCGAGTGTAAAAGTAAGTGAGGGTTTATAATAATAATAGTCAGGGTAATCTTCCGTGATCCTGACATCGAATGGCAATGATTTAACAACCATTTCATTCATCGTTTTCAGGTCGCTCATCTTAAATGCTGCCAGGCCTGATTCAATAACGATGTTCACTTCTTGGGAATAAAGGTGGCACGGAGCAGATACCAGAAACATGATAATGAATATTTTAACGGTCTTCATGAGGAACTTGTAATAATTTCAATCATTCAGATAGTATCTGTGTCCTGAATAATAAATAGTATTATTTGTAAGCAGGGTATAATTCGCAGCGCCGGCGCTGACTGCCGTATTAATTGTCTGCACTATATCACCGGTATAAAAATTATATATGTCCCATCCATAAAGTTCTCTTGCGACCAGAACCTTGCCTGAACAGAAATCTATATTGAAAAAAGTACCGTTAAAGCTGAAATTCCTTATTGTAGAAAGGTCCGTGCAGCTTTTAATGTACAAGGTAGATCCTTCCCGGGAATACAGGTTTTCCGGCTGGCTGGGGCAGAAATCAAATTGTACGTATGAATTAACGGGGCTTGATTTTTTTTCTGATGCCTGCAATTCTATTGAACCGGAATTTATCCGGTAAACAAGAAATGAATCACTCCTGTTAACCATAAACAGGCTGCCATCAGGAGATATCTTCAGTTGTCCGCCAGGTATACGTTTCTTTGTTATCATTTCATTATTCAGAACGTCGAAAGCATAAAGTGTATCAGTATAAGAAAATATACATATACCATTGTCGGAGATTTTGGGGTATAGGGCGTTGTAAAATCCAGGCACATAGCTTTTTATATTTACAGACCTTATTTTATTCATAGTCTCAAGTTCGTAAAGGTCAAGGATTCCTGAGACAGGGCTAAGTAAAAGAACCTGGTTGGCTGAAATATCACAATACAAATTGTACTCCATCAAAGCATCAGTAGTTTCTGTAAGGGCAGAATGTCTGAAAAGCATTATCATGGACAGGGCAGATGAATAATCGTGGAAGAAAAATCCGGAGCAGCTGAGTCCCGTATTATTGCTGAAGTCCGGTCCATCCAGGGCAAAAGTGTAACTGCCGCTAAATGATTTGAACAATGATGAATTCTCAATCGTGCCATATTTTTCCGGCACACAAAATAACGAGAACTGTACCAGTTTTCCGTACAATATGTCATCAGTATTCAGGATGAGCATGGTGTCACTATTTGGCAGAGACGACAATAACCTCCATGCCGGCCCGTCGTCAACCCATACTTGGTATTCAGCTATATTCTGACTGTATCTTGTTGAGTTCCAGATGAGAGCCAGCTGTTTGTTAATTTCCGTGAATTTGAGCACAGGAAGATTTCGTGTAACAGAACAACTGCCCCACCAGTAGGAATTATTTTCATTGTCAACTGCAAATAAGTCATAATCTGATTCCTGCCCAACATAATTGGTATTAAGGAATGAAGTGTCGGTAAGGATGTAACCATAGCCCGTTGACCTTTCATATAACCTGTACTTCTTAAAACCGAAATAATTACATCTTTTCCAGGAAAACCTGAGGCCTTCATCTTCGTAAATGTATGTCATATTTTTACTGACTTCTACAGGATCATATATCAGGGTCCAGGTCTTTGATGTATATTCAAAGCCTTCCATCCCAAGGATGTCGGCCATGCTTCCTGAACCGGTCTTTGTGATGATTGAGATTTTGAAGCTGTGGGTTCCTGATTCATTGAACTTAAGCCTGATAGTATAGGTATTGTTCTCAAAAGATGCTTCAAGCGGAACATTATCAATGTAGTACAGAACATCAGCTATTTTGGCAGTACCAGCGTCGACATGAAAATTAATTGAAATCGGCCAATACATGTAGATTGTATCTATGGTTATATTCAGATCAATATCAAGAGGAGGAACTTCAGTCGGTTCAGTAACCGGAGCGACATATTTTCCAGTCGGCTCAAACTCGCATGAAGAAGTAAAAAGAATAAAAAGAAGAATCAGGACAACCTTCCATTCCATCATGACAATCTTAAGATTCTTAATTATTAATCAAAGATAAATAATCCATGAAGATCACCTACAATTCACTCACCAGAAAAAATTTGTTCAGGTCACATATATTTTGTCACCCCACGGATCATAAATTTATGGGTCTGATGTATTGAACAACCCTCTTCAGAGCCTGTCCCTGTTTATCTGGAGGGCAGAGGGAGGATGGCAGGATTTGCGAGTTAACCATCTTCTGACTCTGCCATTCAAAACCTCAGTACCTCGATCATCTTTGTTATGGCTTCGGCTTCAAGGGTGTTTTTTACCGGCGGCAGTCCGATCAGAGACCTTACCCTGTTAAGATCCCTCCCGGTAATATAATCCCTGCCAACAAGAATGTAGTATAACATGGCCGACTTAAGTGTGTTGGCTTTTACACGGAAAGAAAACGGACTAAGCCTGGCAGGGAAAATGTGAACAAACCTTGTTTTTTCATTCCTGAATTTCAGAGTCCACTCCGAAGTGTCCGATATAACTGTAACCCGGTAATCACTGTATCCCGTCCCCGCCCAGGCGGCAAACTTTCCAGGATCATCAAGACAGTCGGCTTCGAGAAATACCTGTATTTGCCGGCATATCTCTTTTACTTCCAGCTGACCGGTGTAAACATCCATAACCGAAGAACCTAAATGTCGTACCTGTCTTACCAGATCCCTCTCATTAAAACCCTCTTCAGCAGCAAAGCTCTCCCGAATAAAATTCCTTATAAAACCAAGATGATGCTTCAACGGATTGAACTGAAAAGGTGGAGGTATGTGATGATCCGGAATCATATCTGCAGTAAAGTTAAGAGTTCAGAAAGAAATGATTTAAACTATCGCCGGAATATGCGCTTCTATTTTCAGAATCTTATAACTTTATCTGTTCAAAAAACATTGTAACCATTTATGTCGCCTGATTCAAAACTTGAATTCCTCAAAACGATAAATCATCAGCAACCTGATAAGGTGGTGGTCGATTTCGGCTCCACATCGGTAACCGGCATCCATGTAAGGATCGTTGAAAAGCTGAGAGAGTACTACGGGCTTGAAAAAAAGCCGGTGAAAGTTATTGAACCATACCAGATGCTCGGGGAGATAGATGACGAGCTTGTCCGTGAAATGGATATCGACGTTCTCGGTCTTTACGGCGAGAGAAACATGTTCGGGATACCTAACCGCGACTGGAAGGAACACACAACACCATGGGGACAGGATGTGCTTTTCCCGGGAGAGTTTAATTATACTTATACTGAGAACGGCGATATTCTGATCCATCCCGAAGGTGATCTTTCAGTACCTCCCAGCGCGATGATGCCGAAATCGGGATATTTCTTCGATGCTCTCGACAGGCAGGGACCGATAGACGATAATACTTTAAAGCTTGAAGATAACCTTGAGGAGTTTTCCCGCTTAAGCGACAATGATCTTGAATACTGGAAACTTCAGGTTGAATCGATTGATTCTGATTCAAAAGCAGTAGTGGCTTCATTAGGAGGTACAGCCCTTGGCGATATTGCCCTCGTCCCGGCCGTGGGACTTAAAAACCCCAGAGGCATAAGGGGAGTAGCAGAATGGTACATGTCGACACTCACCAGGGAAGACTTCATAAGGGAAATGTACGACAGGCAAACAGATATAGCCATAGAAAATCTGTCCCTGTTAAGGGATGTCGTTGGGAACAGGATCGATGTGGCCTTTATCTGCGGTACGGATTTCGGAACTCAGAATTCAACTTTCTGCTCACCCGAGACTTATTCTTCATTATGGCTTCCCTATTATAAAAAGGTAAATGACTGGATACACGGGAATACAAACTGGAAAACATTCAAACATTCCTGTGGAGCAATAGAATCTTTTATGGAACTGTTCATTGAATCGGGATTCGACATTATAAATCCGGTACAGATAAATGCTGCAGGCATGGACCCGGTGCTTCTCAAGAAAAAATACGGTGACAGTATAGTTTTCTGGGGAGGTGGTGTTGACACGCAGGGTGCTTTTCAGTTCGGATCTCCCCGGCAGGTTAAGGACCAGGTCAAAAGACAATGTGAAATATTTAACAATAACGGAGGTTTCGTTTTCAATACAGTCCATAATATTCAGGCTAATGTACCCTTTGAAAATGTGGTGGCCATGCTTGAAACCCTTAAGGAGCTATGATGGAATACAGGTTTAATTACAGGTACCTTATTGCCATCAGCCTCATATCGGCTATGGGAGGACTTCTTTTTGGCTACGACTGGGTTGTGATCGGTGGTGCCAAGCCTTTTTATGAACCTTATTTCGGGATTTCCGGGAACCCTGCCATGCAGGGATGGGTAATGAGCTGTGCACTGGTGGGATGTCTTGCCGGGGCAGTTCTTTCCGGCTGGCTCAGCGACCGTTTTGGAAGAAAAAAACTCCTTATCCTTGCCGCCTTTTTGTTCATTGTCGCTTCGGCAGGTACCGGAGGAGCAGGCTCTCTGTCTGCTTTTGTGATTTTCAGGATAACCGGAGGAGTCGGCATCGGACTGGCGTCAACGCTTTCACCGATGTATATTTCAGAGATATCGCCCGGACCGGTACGCGGAAGGTTCGTGTCACTGAATCAGCTGACAATAGTAATAGGGATACTCCTTGCACAGGTTGTCAACTGGCAGATTGCAAGACCCGTTTCGCCCGATGCAGGAGCTGCCGATATTGTAGCATCGTGGAACGGACAGATGGGATGGAGGTGGATGTTCTATGCCTGTACCGTACCGGCGGCGTTTTTCTTCCTCCTTATGTGGATAGTGCCGGAGAGTCCGCGATGGCTGGCAAAAAAAGCACGTAACCATCGTCAGGTACATGAATTCCTATCCGGTATCGGAGGTTATGGCTATGCCGACAAAGAACTGGCTTCGATAAAGGAATCGCTCAATTCATCAAAGGAGAGGGCAGCTTTCAGGATGCTCCGGCAACCGGGGATGTCCAGGCTTCTGCTTATAGGAGTGATTCTGGCAATTTTCCAGCAATGGTGCGGGATAAACGTGATCTTCAATTATGCACAGGAGATTTTTTCAAGTGCAGGCTACACTGTATCGGATATCCTCTTCAATATTGTAATTACAGGCAGCGTGAACCTGGTCTTTACCTTCGTAGGTATGTTCGCTGTCGACAAGCTGGGAAGGAAGTCCCTTATGCTCGTGGGAGCAGGTGGCCTTGCAGGTATATACGCTGTAATTGGAGGTATGTATTTTTCAAATCTCACAGGAGTACCCCTGCTGGTAATGGTGGTACTGGCAATAGCATGTTATGCCATGACGCTTGCCCCGGTTACATGGGTATTACTCTCGGAGATCTTCCCGAACCGGATTCGTGGCTTTGCAATGTCAGTGGCAACATTTGCGCTATGGACAGCGTGCTTTATCCTGACATATACTTTTCCGATCCTGAATCATCTTTTTAAGGCTTCAGGGACCTTCGGTCTTTACGGACTTATTTGCATAATCGGATTCTGGTTCATTTACAGTTCTCTGCAGGAGACAAAAGGCAAATCACTCGAGCAGATAGAAAATGATATGATCGGTACAAATATTAAATATCATTGACCAGGGAAGCTTTATTCCCTTCCCGGTAAAATAACATATTATAATGAAAACCAGATTTTTATTAACGGCTTCACTTGCTCTTCTAAACCTGGTCACCCCACTGGCTTACGGACAATCGCAGAACCGCGAGGTGATGAATTTCGACAATGATTGGAAATTCATGAAAGGTGACTTCCCCGATGCAATGGATTTGGATTTTGATGATTCATCCTGGAGGGAACTCGATCTTCCTCACGACTGGAGTATAGAAGGAAAAGTCGACAGAAATGCTCCTACAGGAGGATCGGGAGGATACCTTCCTGCAGGAACGGGATGGTACCGGAAACATTTCACCCTTAAAAAGACAGAGCTCCGAAAGAATCATATCATCATGTTCGACGGCGTATATATGAACAGTGACGTCTGGATCAACGGAGACCACCTGGGGAACTACCCTTTTGGATATAACAGCTTATGGTACAATTTGAATGAACATCTTAAAGCTGGTGAAAACGTCATTGCAGTCAAAGTCGACAACTCTAAGCAGCCGGCATCACGATGGTATTCAGGCTCGGGTATCTACAGGCACGTATGGCTTATGAGCACCGATCCGGTTCATGTGAAGCCATGGGGTATTTATATTACAACACCGGAAATAACAAAAAGCAGTGCATCGGTAGTTGTCGAAGCAAAAATAGAGAACCATTCCGGGTCAGCCAGGAAGCTGAGCATCATCTCAAAGGTGACGGATGCAGAGGGAAACGACAGAGGTCATGCGGAATCGGCTCTCCAGATCCTTGACGGCTGGGAACAGAAGGTCAGACAAACCATATATGTTGCACAGCCCGTGTTCTGGTCGTCCGATACACCTTATCTGTATTCTCTTGTCACACAGGTAATTGTGAACGGGAGAATTGTTGATGAGGTGCAAACACCTTTCGGGATCAGATCGATAGAATATGATGCAGAAAGAGGTTTCATTTTAAACGGGAAGAGCGTTAAGATGAATGGTGTTTGTCTTCATCACGACGGAGGATGCGTTGGAGCCGCTGTCCCGGAAGATGTATGGGAACGTCGGCTCAGCATTCTGAAAGATATGGGATGCAATGCAATACGCACGGCCCATAATCCGGTTGCCCCCGAATTCCTGGATATGTGCGACAGAATGGGGTTTCTGGTTATGGATGAGATATTTGATGAATGGAAGATCGGTAAAGTGCAATACGGGTATAATATATATTTCGATAAATGGGCTGAGAAAGATGTGATATCATTCATTCACCGCGACCGTAACCATCCCTCAGTGGTGATGTGGAGTGCAGGCAATGAAATAAGGGAACAGCCTGTTGAGGGCGGTGAGAAAATACTTCGTCAGCTGCTGGATCTTTTTCATAAGGAAGATCCCACGCGCCCTGTAACGGTCGGGTGCGATAATATTGCAGCCGATGACCATACTGCAAGAAAAGAGTTCCTGCAAATGCTGGACATTGTAGGATATAACTATGTTGACAGGTGGCATGAACGCAGGGAACTGTTCTACAGCATCGACAAGCTGGCCAATCCCGGGTGGAAAATGGTTGGAACAGAAAGTGTTTCGAACGGAGGTGTGCGCGGAAGTTACAGCCTTGGTAAAGATGCTGAAAAGGTAGCCCCGAATTATAACACCCGGATGATCAGGGCTGAACAACTGTGGAAGTTCGTTTCACTGAATCCCTATGTCATCGGTGATTTCATGTGGACAGGCATAGATTATCTCGGGGAGGCATTCTGGCCGGCAAAGCACGCATCAAGCGGGGTGATAGACATATGCGGCTTCCCGAAGGACGGATATTATTTTTATAAGAGCCAGTGGACCGATGAGCCAATGCTTCATGTCTTCCCTCACTGGAACTGGGATGGAAAAGAAGGTCTTGTTATGCCTGTTTTAGCATATACAAACTGCGATGCGGTTGAACTATTTGTGAACGGCAGATCATACGGTGAAAAAAGACTCGAATTTCCCCGTCAGGGTAATTCAGGAAGCTGGAACAGATATGACCTTCCGCAGAAAAATGCCACCACAGCTGACCTCCACCTTGCATGGGATGTGGCTTATGAACCCGGAATCCTCAAAGCCGTGGGGAAGAGGAACGGAACGGTAGTCTGCACGGAAACCGTCGAAACAACAGGCCGCCCTCATGCAATAAGACTTACAGCCGATAAAGGGTTGCTTTACGCCGGCAAAAAAGGTGTTGCTCATATCACTGTTGAAGTTGTTGACGACAAAGGCCGTGTTGTCCCAACTGCTGACAATATGATCAAATACACTATTTCGGGCAGCGGTATACTGCTCGGCCTCGACAACGGAAATCCTTCCGACCATGAACCATATAACTCGGGACAAAGAAAAGTATTTAACGGTTTGGGAATAGCATTGATACAGGCAGGAGAAAATATGGGTTCCGTAAAACTGACAGCTTCATCTGAAGGGATGAAGGATGTCACGATTGAGGTCATTGTAAGATAAATAAATTTTCAGTTTTTAAGCGCATAGTACGTAAGGAAGATTCGATGGGGACAAGGTTAACACTCAGAATAACAGAGGTTTTAATCTGGAATAAAGAGCGCTAAAAGTGTTTTGAAGAAAAAATAACAACAATAGAATAATTATGAGAAATCTGATCTGTTTAATTGTCTTTATATCCGTTACGGCTTGCCATAATCAAAGTCATTATTCCAGGGACACGCTATCTCTGGCCGGTGAATGGCATTTTCGGATCGACTCCCTCGACAGGGGTATTGAGCAGGAATGGTACAAAAGTCTGGCAGACGAAACAGTACAACTCCCGGGATCGATGACCGAGAACGGTAAGGGATACGAGGTTGATGTAAATACATCATGGGTGGGAGACATTATCGACAGATCGTATTTCACCGAAGAGAAATATGAAAGATACCGTCAGCCCGGAAATATTAAAGTTCCATTCTGGCTTAAACCTGACAGATATTATAAAGGAGTTGCATGGTATAACAGGGAAGTTGAAATACCGGAAAACTGGACCGGTAAAAGAGTGATGCTGAACCTGGAGCGCTGCCACTGGGAATCAACACTTTTCGTTAACGGTTCGAGGGCCGGATCGAATAACAGCCTCTCAACTCCTCATCTATATGATATCACCGATCTGCTTGTTAAAGGCAAAAACCTTCTCAGTGTCCGGATCGACAACAGGGTAATCATCCCCATAGGTGTCAATTCGCACAGTATCAGCGATCACACTCAGTCGAACTGGAACGGTATAACCGGAAGGATGGAACTGGTTGCCATCTCGCAGGTATATATTGATGATGTAAAAGTAATCCCTGATATCACCAATGAAAAGGCGAAGGTCATCGTTAGTATCGTGGATCCCTCTAATAAAGGGTTTGAAGGAAATCTTAAGATTGAAGCTGCATTAGCAGCATCGGACAAGAATATAAAAGTCAGATCAGAAAATGTAACAATTGTTACAAATTCAGAAAGGCATCAGAGCATTGTGGAATATAAAATCAGGAATCCGCGCTTATGGAGTGAGTTCTCTCCGACGGTATATAGCCTTACTGTCTCTCTGATTGATAATGATGGCAATGTTGCCGATGCGATGAGCACTGATTTCGGCATGAGGGAGTTCCGCACCGCCGGTACCAGATTCCAGATAAACGGCATCCCGGCTTTTCTGAGAGGAACAACAGAATGCTGCATTTTTCCGCTGACAGGATATCCCCCGGCAGATACGGAATCATGGATAAAGGTTCTTCAGGCCTGTAAGGACCACGGACTTAATCATGTAAGGTTCCATTCCTTTTGTCCGCCCGAAGCTGCATTCGATGCTGCCGACAGGCTGGGTATTTATTTCCATGTGGAATGCCCTTCGTGGGCCAACCAGGGAGCCTCGGTAGGTAACGGAGGTCCTGTCGACAGGTTCATCTATGAGGAAGGAGACAGGATCATGAGAGAATACGGCAACCATCCTTCATTCTGTATGATGGCATACGGCAATGAGCCGTCGGGAAGAAACCACAGAGCCTGGCTGGGTGAACTTATCACTTACTGGAAGTCGGTGGATAACAGAAGAGTGTACACTTCGGCAGCAGGTTGGCCCATTATTCCTGAAAACGAATACAATGTACCTTCCGATCCCCGGATACAGCACTGGGGAGAAGGGCTGAAGAGCATCATCAATGCTGCTCCGCCACAGACAATGTTCGATTACCGTGATTTTATTTCCAGGTTTACCGTCCCGACGGTCAGCCACGAGGCAGGACAATGGTGCGTTTACCCGGACTTTAGTGAGATTGAGAAATATACAGGAGTTCTTAAACCCACGAATTTTGAGATCTTCCGTGAGAGCCTCGAAGAGAATGGCATGGGCCATCAGGCCAGGGAATTCCTTCTGGCATCTGGCAAACTACAGGCCTTGTGTTACAAGGCTGAGGTTGAAGCTGCATTAAGAACCCCGGGGATGGCTGGATTCGAACTTCTTCAGCTTCATGATTTCCCAGGTCAGGGAACAGCTCTCGTGGGAGTTCTGAATCCTTTCTTTGGTCCGAAAGGGTACATAAGCCCTGAGGAGTTCAGGATGTTCTGCAATGTGACTGTTCCTCTGGCCAGGATGGAGAAAATGATATACACCGCAGGAGAAACATTTAAGGCGCAGATTGAAGTGGCACACTTCGGTCCTGTGCGGCTGAAAAATGCAAAGGTGCCATGCAGGTTACTTAATTCAAAGGGAGAAGTGCTTCACGAGCAGATCATGAAGGTTGACGAAATCAATATCGGTAATAATATAATCGGAGTTTTTGAAGCAGATCCGGGCAGTCCGGAGCTCGCTGAAAAGCTTGTATTAGAAGTTTCCATTGAAGGTACTGAGTTCATTAACAGGTGGGATATGTGGGTTTACCCGGGAGAAAATACAGCCTCTGCCGGCGAAGTTATTATTACCGATAAAATCAACGACAGCATCATAAAAAGGCTTCAGGAAGGTGGCCGGGTGCTTCTTCTGACCTGCGGCAGGGTGGCTCACGAAAAAGGAGCAAAAGTAGCTATAGGCTTTTCAAGTGTTTTCTGGAACACAGCCTGGACCGGTAATCAGCCGCCCCATACGCTCGGGATCCTTTGCGACCCCGATCATCCGGTTTTCAAAGGTTTTCCGACCGAATATCACAGTAACTGGCAGTGGTGGGACCCTGTTGCCCATTCGCAGGCGATGATAATCGACGGCTTCCCGGTGGAACTTAAACCCCTGATTCAGCCTATCGACACCTGGTTTGAAAACAGAAGACTGGCCCTTGCCTTCGAGGTACAATGTGCCGGAGGAAAGCTGATGGTCTGCAGTATTGACATGACCGACTCGCTTGAACAAAGACCCGTGACAAAACAACTTTTAGCCTCCGTGCTGAATTATATGAACAGCGGATTCTTTGATCCGGTCACCCGGGTAGATCTTGAAAAGATACAGGATCTGACTGACTTTAAGTGACACTCAGTCAGTCATTACGTCATATAATCATATCCTGACTGGCATTTATGGACCTGAATGCTTATCTTTATGTATTATTTACCTAATTTATATATATGAATCAAAATCAGTTTGACAATCTGAACATCCCTCCTAAAATGAGAAATTATCTCTCTCATTATAAGGTTATCCTTTTAATTATAGCTGCAGTCATTCTTCTGTGGACGTCATTATTCCAGGTCGATCCCGAAGAAGTCGGGGTCATAACCAGGTTTGGAAAGTATATCAGGACGGTTGAGCCGGGTCTGAATATAAAGATACCGATCCTGGAAAGAATTTATAAGGTTGCCATAGAGAGACAGCAGAAGGAGGAGTTTGGTTTCCGCACTATCAGTCCGGGAATACAATCACAATATACAAAAGCAGGTACTGCTGATGAGTCACTGATGCTTACAGGCGACCTCAACCTGGCTGATGTGGAATGGGTCGTTCAGTACAGGATCGATGATCCGTACCTGTATCTGTTTAAAGTCAGGGATCCTGTCAACACCCTGCGTGATATTTCGGAAGCATCAATGCGCCAGATCGTTGGTGACAGAACAGTAAATGAGGTGCTTACGGTGGGAAGGAGTGAGATATCAAGCAGTGTTCACGTGGAGATTCAGAATTTGTGTACTGAATATTCACTTGGGATAAAAATTGAGCAGGTAGTACTCCAGGATGTTAATCCCCCCGATCCTGTAAAAGATGCCTTCAACGCTGTAAATGAAGCACAACAGGAGAAAGAAACACTGATAAACCAGGCCCGTTCCGAATATAATAAGATCATTCCAAGGGCAAGAGGCCAGGCTGATGAGACAATTCAGAAAGCTGAAGGCTATGCCACAGAACGTGTTAATAATGCACTTGGAGAAGCTGCGAGATTTGATGCGCTGTACAGGGAATATATTAAAGCCCCCGAGGTGACAAAAAGAAGGCTTTACCTCGAGACGATGACAGATGTCATTCCTAAGCTGGGCAGTAAGATAATTACTGATGAAGAAGGGAATAATGTATTACCACTTCTACAGATGCAGATTAATAAAAAATAGAAAATTATCACAATGAAAGTTACCAGAATCATAATAAATACAGCAATTGCCCTTGTATCCCTGATACTTATCATGGAATGCATATATTTTGTGAATGAAACTGAACAGGTAGTCATAACACAATTCGGAAAACCGGTAGGGGAGGCAAAGATCACTCCGGGACTCAAGATAAAGGTTCCCTTCATACAGAAGACCAATTATTTTGAGAAGAGGTTTCTGGAATGGGACGGTGATCCTAACCAGGTGCCGACAAAAGACAAGAAATTCATATTTGTTGATGCTTACGCCCGCTGGCAGATCACTGATCCGCTTCAGTTTTTCAAAAGACTGACAAATGAAAGAGGTGCCCTGTCGCGGCTTGACGATATCCTCGATGGTGAAACCCGTGATTATATCGCCAGTCATGATCTTGAAGAGGCTGTCCGGACCAGCAACAGGACCCCCATTTCGTCAGGTATGGCAGGAGAGGAAGTTGGCGATACGCTTTCCGATATTTCAATAGGACGGTCTAAAATCCAGCAAATGATACTTAAATCGGCTAATGAAAAAGCAAGAGACCTGGGGATAGTCATTCTCGATTTCAGGCTTAAACGGCTTAATTATGTTGAAGAAGTGAGGGTGCAGGTTTATGAACGTATGAAAAGTGAGCGGTTCCGGATAGCAGAAAAATTCAGGTCCGAAGGTCAGGGTGAAGCTTCGAGGATCAACGGTGAAAAAGAAAGAGATCTGAAAACCATACAGTCGGAAGCCTTCCGGAAAGCCGAAGAGATAAGGGGCAGGGCCGATGCGAGAGCAACAGCAATATATGCAGGTGCTTATAACCAGTCAGCTTCTTCCAGGGAACTATACAGTTTTGTAAAATCGATGGAAACATTTGAGAAGACTTTTGATACTACAACAACCGTCATCCTTTCAACTAAAAGTGAACTGTATAAATATCTTATCGAATTTTAATTATTCAATTCATTTGTATTCAAGGCCAGTATTAAAAAGTGTTCAGCAAGGACCGGTCAATATAACCAGATATAGATACATATTGTAATAGCTGAGAGTACTGCCAGGTGTAATCTCCAGTCCCTGATACCTTCAAACAGGGCAAAACCTTCACTGTAATTGACCGTTGTCCGTGCGAGTTTTCCAGGAGCAGTTTTTACTGTGAATGCAGAGACTGCGAAAAGTACGGCTGTGATGATCACTTCCGCCCAGAGTCCACGGTAACCAAAATTAAGTGTGAGCTTATGATGAAGGATAGGGAATATCTTACTGCCGGTTTCAGGTCCAAGGAACTGGTCGATCACAAAGATAGTGGCAAGAGTCACACCGACAAGGACTGATGCAATGGCTCCCCTGAGGGTGACTTTTTTACTTGCAATGCCAAAGAAAATGGCCGGGAAAACCGGTATTACCAGATATGCTGTGATTGTCTGGAGATATTTATATAATCCCTCTTCATTTTTGTAGACGAGATAAGCGGCGCCAATACCCAGGAAAGCCACAGCCAGGATTATTATCCTTCCCAGCGCTACCTGCCTCTTCTCAGGAAAATCAGGAATGAATTCTACCACAAAATCACGTACTACCAGTGTGGAAACGGAATTCATCACTGCTATCAGGGAAGTAACAAGGGCTGCCATCAGTGATGCAAGGAGCAGACCACGTAAACCGGCCGGCAAAAGGTTGTTAAGCAACAAGACGAAGGTTTGTTTCGTTGCATCCCCTTCCAGTTCACCAGGGAAGAGTGCAAAGGCTATTACACCGGGCAGGGCAAAAATAAAAATTGGGAAAAGTTTCAGAAGAACTGCAAACATGGAGCCCCATCTAGCCTGTTTTATGTCGGGAGCCGCAAGGACACGTTGTACATTGACCTGGTCAATACCCCAGTAAAATATTCCGGCATAAAAAGCGGTTGCCAGGATCCCCCAGAAAGGATACACTGTATCACCGGGTTTCGCTATTGTCATCATTTCAGGTACTTTCTCCATCAGGCCGTTCCATCCTCCGACCTTATCGAGCCCGATGATGAGCATGACAAGCGATCCGCCGATCATTATTACCACCTGGATAACATCTGAATAGGCTACTGCGGTAAATCCTCCGATAATAGTAAACAACGCTACAGCCAGGGCTATATAAAAAACTGTTGTCATGACATTCCATCCCAGCAGGCTGTTCAACACCAGGGCCCCGGCGAAGAGGGTGAAAGCAAGCTTTGTCATTATGCTGATAACCAGCATCAATCCAGAAAAAAATGTCCTGGCATGACGGTTATATCTGAGTTCCAGGAATTCAGGTATGGTGAAGATCCTGTTCTTCATGTAGTAGGGGAAAAGAATGGCACATGCAAAGCCAAGGGTTATGGCGCATGTAAGCTCCACCGAGCCGGCTGAGAGTCCGTAACGATAAGAATCCCCCGACAGGCCAACGAGGTGTTCGGCACCGATATTGGTTGCAAAAAGCGATGCTCCGACTACCGGCCATGTGACAGACCTGCCTCCAAGGAAGAAATTGGTGCTGTTCTTCCCGGCTTTCTTTCTGACAGCCATATACAGTCCGAAGAAAAGACTTCCTCCGAGGATTATTGTAAGGACAATCCAGTCAAGATTAGAGACCGACAGACTCATCCGCAACTTTTTCAAGACGGTTAATACTCTGTATCATGGCACGCACGGTATGGTAGTTGATCTTCCATGAGTGCCCCATATGAGTCCATATCGGCTTCCCCTGCCGGGAAAGAAGAGGGTACCATTCACCGACTCCCCTGTTTATCATCTTATCGAACACAAAACGGTGGACATTCCTGTATGCCTCGAAATATTTCTGATCACCAAACATGATTGTACCGTCGAGCATTCCTATCATGACTTCTGCCTGCTGCCAGAATTCTTTTTCCATATCGTAAACACCTCCGGAATGAGGTCCTTCGACGTAAACACCTCCATATTCTTTGTCGATACCGTTTTCTTCGGTATGATCAAAAATTGTCCTGAAAAGATCTGAATAAATCTGTGGATCTATATCCAGTATCTGCAGTGCATGTATCAACAGCCACGCCAGTTCCGCATTATGTCCGAAGCAGGTATTATCGGTTGCATTGCCTTTTTGTCCTTCTTCAGAGAACCTGTCCCAGCCCCAGATGATATCGAATTTTATCTGTGGTGCCACGCTCCAGTCAGCAAAGAACTGAGGAATACCCGTTTTATATACCGGATGGATCAACCGGTTTACCAGGAGATCGATATCTTCGAGCAGTTTTCTCCTGTGCACCTCCTTCCCGGAACATTCATAAAGAGTTGTAAAAGCTTCCATCAGATGCATGTGGACATCGAGAGTTTTACGGTCACCGCCCTGGCTGCCCGGTCCGCACAATGTCCAGTCACGATGGAACATTTCCCGGTACCCTCCATACATTGTATCGGTGCAGTATTTCTGGATCAGATCGAAGACTTTTCCTGCATATTCAATCCCCCTGGGATCACCTGTGGCGAGTGTATATTCGCTAAGGGCATATATCGCAAAGCTCTGACCGTAGATGATCTTCTTATCGGTTTTAAGGTTTCCCTTCCGGTCCATCATCCAGTAGAACCCTCCATATTCATTATCCCACATCCTGTCTATCAGAAAATCCGCTCCCTGCTTTGCCATGTTGGCAAATTTTCCTAAACCGTAGCCTGCCCTGTGTGCCGATGATATTGTATAAAGGCATCTTGTCTGGGCTATAAGTGATTTTTCATCTTCCCCGGTATCATTTCCGTCTTTGTCGAAATGTGTAAGGAATCCTCCGCTAACAGTGTCTGTCATCCTGCTTGTCCAGAACGGCATAAGTTCATTGATAAGATGGTTCTGTGCCTCTTCTTTCAATGACCGGATCTCGTCGTAATTCATATCTGATAAAATTGGTATTATGCTTGTTTGTTATTTAATTCTTTATAAAGGGCCGGCAGAAAGTCGCGGTTATCAGCCATAAGATAGTCCATTTCGCCTCCCATACGGCTGAAGGTTTTGCAGAACCGGATATAGTAGGCAGGATCGTCTGCGGGAGGTTCTCCGTTTTTATGCCAGTCCCATTCCGAAGGTGCCAGGTCTGCTATAAGCATGTAATGATCATCGATGTGATCATGATCACGGATCTTGATATTCTGAGCCATTGAGAGTGATTTCTCAAAAATCATCGGCGACATTACCGCCGAACCGACAGACATATACACACCATGATCAAGCCTGCTGACGCTGTCGGCGAAGCTAAGGAAATCATTCTGGGCAGTCCTTCCGATGGCAGCGCAATTATTTGCCGGATGGCAATAGATTATGTCATGGCCTATCATCGGATGACCGGTAAACGGGATTCCGAGTTTCCAGGCAGCGGCCTGTGCAGAATATTCTTTAAAGGGATGGGGTATTTTCATAAAACCTGCTTTAATATCCATCCGGGATATTACTCCGGCCAGATCGGTAGCCGATGCGGCAAGCACAGGGTCTGTCAGGACGTTTTTTACGGCCATATCGCGGAGTTCATCTAGCGACGGGATACTCAATCCTTCGTTGTATATCATTTTACCGATTGATTCTCCATAACCCAACCCTTCGTAAGCTCCGACAGCAAGAGCAAGGTTTATGTACAGTCCTGTTTCTTCCCACAAACCAAACTGCCCTTTTTCAACATTTTCGCGAACGTCTTCGCTCGATTTTCCCTGGAAGGCAAACTCCCAGTCGTGAATTATTCCGGCCCCGTTTGTAGCCAGATGTGTCAGCCATCCCTCTTTCATCAGAGCAATCAGCACGGGTGAAAGGCCGTTCTTGATCAGATGGGCACCGAAAGAAAGCATTACCGAGCTGCCATTTTCTCTTGCCTGTTTTATACGGGCTGCCGTTTTAACTAATAGTTTCTGTCCTTCCTCCGTAAGATTCAGGATCTCTTTGTCAGGCCTGATATTGTCTTTTTCAATATCCACCCTGTTTTTTCTTTCTGTGAGACCTCTGAATACCAACCGGTCCCTGTCAAATTTAGGATAAGGCATCTTCAGTGATTTTGTATGTTCAGCAACTCAAGTACATGCTTATATTGTGAAAAATCCGGTATAATCATAGCGGCGCCTGCCATGATCAGCCTTTCACGTTTTTTCCCGTTCAGTCCGTATCGCCGGAGCTCGTTGCTTGCAACTCCCACCGCCATACCTCCTTTTTTAACTGTTTCACGGATCTCAACGGGTCCGTCCCCGAATGTAACAAGGTGACTTGAAGCTGAAGCCCCGATGGTGTAGAGAATATTGTCGATTACGATCCTTTTGGCCTCTTTTGTGATATCTCCGACAGCACCGTAAATCCTTCCCTCAAAAAATTCATCATAGCCCAGGACTTGTGCTTCACGTTTTACCTCATCAACATCGGTGCCGCTTGCCAGGTATAGTTTTATACCCGATTCAAAAAGTATCCTGAGCATTTCAACTGAGTTTTTTACGGTTACATCTTCAATACAGAGCTCTCCCTTCAGAAACTTTTGTTCACGTACCCTGACAACCTTCAGAAGTTCATCGTTGTATATCTTTTTGTAGTCTCCGGGTGTCAGAATCTTCTCATCGGGTACACAGCCGAATTCCTTTATCAGACTTATAAGGCCGTGCATCTGGGCAAGTGTCTGGATGCCTGTTGTAGCATCAATATATTCCTTTACACGGTTTTCAACGCTTAAGAGCAATGAGTTGTCGGCATCGTTGAAATTAACACCAAGTATTGCTTTCGTCATCACCGGAGCCATAATTTGTTCCCACCCTTCGCGCAGAGTCGAGATAGTTCCATCGTGATCGAAAATTGCATGGCTGATTTCCGGTTTTTCTTTATTCTTGCTGATGATTTCTATTTCAGAGTCCCCATAGTATTTTGCTTTACGGATATCTTTTGCCAGGTCGGGTGAATAAATGAAGTCGGGGTCTTCTCCGATGGCAAGTATTTCCTCCGGTGATGCCGTACCTGTCTGGAACAGTTTTTTAACAGTGACACCTGCTGCCAGGGTTCCCAGTCTGGCTGCTTCTTCCATCCCGTATCCGGCTGCAAGTGTGGCTGCTGAGGCAGCAAGGTAAGTGTCACCGGCGCCTACGGTATCGACCTTTCCGTGAATCATCAGGCCGGGTATTTGGGTAATACCGTCAGCTTCACATATTACTGAGCCCATAGCCCCCCGGGTGATGAAAAGGGGCTTCCTGTATCTGTTAAAAAGCTCATTGGCAGCCGGTTCCAGCTCTGACAGGGAAATCAGATCATCAGGATCTTTTTTCTTGCCACAAAGTCTTAATGCTTCTGTGTCGTTCATCTTGCGAATCGATCCGCTGAAAAAATCATTATAAGTCCGACTGTCGGTAATAAATGTTTTATCAGGGAACATTTCAATTACCTTCTTAATTCTGTTCCTGAAATACTCTGTGTGGATTCCTGATTGGACCTGCTGGTTGATAATGATTACATCGGTGTCGGGAATTGTTTTGATAAGATTTTCTATTAGTTGGTCAGCTGTGGTCACGGTCAGGATGTTGAAATTTCCGAAATCGATCCGGTTGAGTTCGGAGCCTGAGATATATGGCTTGGAATATGTGTGAGTGTCCCATTCCGATTTCTGGACCAGAATATTTTCAGTGTTGATACCCTGTTCTTTCATGACACGTATCATTTCGGTTCCGAAAGGATCGGTCCCGATCACTCCAAAAGCAAGTACCTCACCAACACCTATAGCTGCAAGGTTGTTTGCCACGTTACCGGCCCCGCCCGGCGAATAACTCTGACGGGAAACAGGTCTTGTTTCCAGGCCGGTCTCGACCGAAATCTCACTCATCGACTCGTCAACAAACCAGTATGCATCAAGGCAGAAATCTCCAACTATGGCTATCTTGACCTGGTTAATGGCTTTAAGTATCTTGCTAAGCTCTTCCTGATTCAATGATCTTACCATTTTTTTTGATGATATTAAAATTTGTCTTCATAAATTGCCACGCAGAGAGCCGCATAATCACCTATAGAGTCACCCAGTGCTGCCGGCACTATCCTGCACACCTTCAGTGAGGCAGGTATCGCTTCCTCTTCCAGGATTTTCCCAATGATGGGTTTGAACAGTATTTCATTACGGGAATAGATGCTTCCGATAACTATACATTCAGGATTCAGGATATCTATCAGTATGGCGAGTCCTCTTCCCAGGTATTCTGCCGATATCCGGATTATTTCGTTTGCCACGCTGTCTCCGGCAAGAGCTGCCAGAGCCACTGACCTGGCATCGATACTGTTCAGCGATTCAGCAGAAGGACAAAAGTCTATAGTTTGATTATTCATAAGTCTTTTCCTGACAATTGATTTTGCCAGCTGAGCTATTCCCCCGCCGCTGCAAAAGCCCTCGAATGATCCTTCTTTCCCGAAGCCTACAGGTCCTTTTTCCGCCAGCCTGATATGACCGACTTCACCTCCAAGGTCATTTGTGCCACTGTAGAGATGGCCGTTCAGGATCAATCCGGCTCCCATACCTGTCCCGAATGTCAGAAATATCATATTGGTGGTTCCTTTTCCTGATCCCATCAGCCATTCGGCAAGAGCACATGCGTTTGCATCGTTCTGGACGGCTGTTTCCACGCCGAATTCTTCACTGAAAATCCTGGTGACCGGTACATTATCCCAGCCAGGAAGGTTAGGCGGAGAATAAATTATGCCCTTTTTTGAATCGAGAGGTCCACCGCAGCTTATTCCTATTCTTTTCAGTTTGTATTTCTGATTACGGCCCAGCATTGATCTGATCCTGTCCTGAAACTCAGAAAGAATCGCTTCGTATCCTCTTTGCGTGTCAGTATCAAATACCACTTTATCCCTGATTGAAAAGGATTTATCACCGGCCACTATACTGCATTTTGTCCCGCCTATGTCGAGACCAAGATAAATATCATCCTGATTTTGATTCATTTATGAAATAAATATAAGAGAATTTGAATATCGTCAGTTATAAATAAAAATTTCATTATCACTTGAAAATCAAATTTATCATGTTCATACTTCCTGATAAGTATTTAAGTGAACAATTTCAGACATCAGATAAAAACCAGGCTATGAGTTCCGCTGCCGGTTTCAACCTTATTACCGTTTTTACGTACCTTCGCCTCTTTCCCGTTCAGTATATATTTCTGAGCATAATCAGGGATGATTACTTCGGTACTTACACCGACAGGGACCACGAGTTCTAACTTCAGTTCATTGCCTCTGCTTTCCCAGTCAACCTTTAAAGTACCATAGGGAGTATCCTTTGTTGTTTTAGCCCATGAAATGCCTTCCGGGATCTGCGGATCTATTAAAACCCGCCGATATGCCGGAAAATCCTTAACCATTTGGATGCCACCCACGGCCTGGTAGAACCAGATACCGATCCCGTTATAGCAATTATGGATGTGGCTTCTGGCTCCGTTCCAGTGTTCCCATGTAGTGGTGGCACCTTTGTCGATCATATAAAGATAGCCCGGGTAATTTCTCTTTTTGAGCATGGTATGGATTAGGTCCGGAGCATGAGCTGCAACAGCCCATTCTGTAAGAACAGGTATTCCTACAAGTCCGCAGGCAATATGTCCGTTGCGGTTTATCTCAGTTTCATAATACAGGTTTTTCCTTACTCTTTCAACCAGGGAATCAGGAACTATACCTGCCAGCATGGGAAAACTTTGATCGATCTGGTATCCTTTGGCATATATGCCTTTTTCGTTATCGTAAAACAATTCATGAACTTTCTTTTTAAGTTCGCTTTCCTTTTGTGCATATGCCCTTATATCATCCTTTTTACCAAGGACATGTGCTATTTTTTGCATGTAACCGTAGCACATACATACGAAGGAATTATTCACAAGGTCGACAGATTCTTCAGAAGTCTGGTCTATTCCTTCGGGTGTTGCCCAGTCGCCAAGGTACCATGATCTGTAATCCGTATCGGGCCATTTTTTCAGTATGCCTGACGACGAATATTCTTCAACGTATCTGAGCCAGTTCTGCATGACCGGGTAATGTTTTTCCAGGATCCTTTTATCTCCGTAGGCGAGGTATGTCTTCCACGATGCTGAAATTATAAATCCGCACCAGTAGGGCCCGCCTCCCGCCCTGTAAGGATTTGGCGCTGTATGCGGCATCCCGCCGTCCTCACGGTTACAGTCGCTCCATGCCTGCAGCCAGTTTGAATAGAGGGGGCCGAGGTCGAACATCATCTGTGCCGTTTCCGTTGAGGCATTCCCGTCACCGCCGTAGCCCAGCCTTTCAATCTGCGGACAGTCGACGATATAACCTCCCAGGCTGAGGCATTGCAGAGTGTAGCGGATCATGTCATGAATGCTGTTCAGGTCAGGATCGGAGCATTCGAATGAGGAGGCCATACTGTAATCAGTATGAATCAGATATGCCGTGACAGATTTTTTTGAAGGTTTCTTATTGAGATTCGATATCCTGACATACCTGAAGCCATGGTAATTGAATTTGTTGATAAAAGTTTCAGTTCCCTCACCTGCTGCGATATATATGTCTTTCTGATTTCTGTCGATGAATTTGCCTCCGGGATTCAGATGATCGCAATATTCCATTATGATCTCCTGTCCTTTCTTAAGTGAACCGAATTCTATCTTCAGCCAGCCTGTCAGGTTCCGCCCCATATCGACAAGGTATGTGCCGTCCTGATTTGCGGTTATTGTGTCAGGGCTGAATGAAGCTATTATCCTGTTGGGTTCCGTCATCTGAGGACTTACCTTATGTTCCGGCACGGTAACCACTGATACTGGAAGCCATTCGAGGCTGTTAATATACTCATGCGACCAGTCACTTAACAGTTGTCCGCCGTTGACTATTTCTCCGCCGAATTTGTCAGGTTTCCAGGAGCCCAGTGTGGAATAACCGCTTACCCTTCCTTTCCAGTTGTTGTTTGTGACGAGTATCGTTTCCCGTTGTCCGGCGCTCAATTTCTCAAGCCGGGCTCTGACGAGAGGGCCATCTGCCACAACACCCGGCAGACCTTTACTGTACCATCCTCTGCCAAGCCATAGAACGAGATCATTATCACCTTCCTTTACAAATGATGATACGTCATAGGTAATGGAATGAGATCGCTTATCGAATTGTGAGACGGCAGGGGAGAGGACGTCATCACCAACCTTTCTTCCGTTTACATATACTTCATGATAACCCAGTGAATTCACGTACAGTAATAATCTTTCAAATGGTTTGGTGAGCTTGAATTCTGACCTGAGCAGGGGAGAGCAGTCAACAGATCCTTCTCCAATAAAACCTATGTAATCTGCATTCCAGTCTTCATTATCAAGGAGGCCTGTGGTGAACCCGGCAACGTCGCTCCATGCTGACACTGACCCTTTTTCGTCCCACATTCTGACCTTCCAGAAGCCTTCTGATCCTGATTTAAGTTCTTTCCCTTCATAGATCACAAGCACAGATTCAGAAGATCTGATCTTACCCGGGTTCCAGAGATCTGCGGTCTCTTCATTCAACAGGGCGCTGTCGCTGGCTACAAGAATCTGATATGCTTTTTGTTGTGTTCCGTTCCTGTCTGATTTGATTTTCCAGCTGAATCCGGGACGATTGCTCCCTATGCCCAGGGGATTGACAAGATTTTCACACTTAAGGTCATACAGCAAATTATTGTTAAGCTTATCAGCACAAGAGTTAAAAAGTAATGCAATGTATGCAGATACTATCAAAGCTGCCCATGTCTTAATAAATACATCTTTAAATGTCACTTTACCGGCTATCCGACACATCATCCTGTAGTTTTATTTAAATTTTTTCCTGTTTATCTGTGAGTCATGAAATTCAATAGTGTTAAATTTAGAAATAATATCTGATTGAATGAAAATTCGGAATAATCAAAACCATGAAGACTTTTTATGCCCTGATCGCGACATTTTTAATCCTCTCTTCGGGCTGTACAAAGCCGAAGGATCCTGTCGATTATGTTGATCCCTTTATCGGGACTGATTTCTTCGGTCACACATTTCCCGGCCCTTCGCTTCCGTACGCAATGGTCCACCTGAGCCCTGATGTTTATACACAGGGATGGACCTATTGTGCAGGATATGTTTATTCGGGAAGTTCAATAATGGGCTTCAGTCACACCCACTGGAGTGGTGTCGGGATGGTGGATGGAGGGGATATACTTATCATGCCCGACGTGGGGGATAAGCTGAGGCTTACACCGGGACCTCCTGACAATCCTGATGAAGGATATCGTTCACGCTTTGACCATGAAGACGAAACTGCTTCTGCAGGTTATTATTCTGTTTTCCTGAAGGACTGCGGTGTATTGGCAGAACTGACATCAACACGAAGGGCAGGATTTCACAGGTACACTTTTCCTGAAGCAGAAAATTCAAGGATCATCATCGACCTGGGCCATCAGATCGGAACTTACAGACCGGAAGAGAAAGCGGAAATAAAGATTATCAATAACTATATTATCGAAGGTGTCAGGAGCACCCGTTCAGGAAAGATCTGGTTTGTCGCGGAATTCAATAAACCCTTTGCCTATTATGGCACTTTCGATACCGATTACAGAACTCCCGAGTCGGATGCCGGGATCTTCCCATATAAAAACGGTGAAAAGGGCGAAAGGATAGGGGCATTTGTTTATTACAGGACCGGAGAAAATGAACAGGTGCTGGTGAAGGTAGGAATTTCCTATACCGGTATTGATGGAGCCAGGAAGAACCTTGCCGGAGAGATCCCGGACTGGGATTTTGATAGGGTAAAGAATAAGGCCCGTGAAGTATGGAACCATGAGTTGTCCAGAATAAAAATAGAGGGAAGTACGGAAGAGAAGAAGGAGATCTTCTATACTGCCCTCTACCATTCACTGCTGGCACAATATATATCACAGGATGTGGCCGGAGAATACAGAGGTCCGGACGAAAAGATACATGTTGCAGAAGGCTACGACTATTACGGCTCCTTCTCATGCTGGGATACATACCGGTCGCAGCATCCTCTTCTGACTCTCGTTGCGGGAGAACATGTAAACGACTTCATAAAGTCGATAGAATCGAAAACCAGGGAATACGGATGGCTTCCTGCCCAGCATTTTAATAATGTATTCGGGGAATCGATGGTAGGCGATCACCTTGTACCGGTAATTGTTGATGCTTTTATGAAGGGATACAGGGATTTCGATTTTGATTTCCTGTATGATGCAATGCGAACCAAGGCCCTGGAACTGCCTTCTACTCCCGTTCCGGCAACTGCCGGCAGGTCGGGACTGCAATATTTTATGGAATCGGGTTATATACCGGTCGACAAGGTGACGGAGTCGGTTTCAAAGACCCTTGAAATGGCTTACGATGACTGGTGTATTGCACAGATGGCCAGAGAACTGGGGAAAGAGGATGATTATGCATTGTTCATGAAGAGGGCAGGCAATTACAGTAATTTATGGGATACCGCAACAGGGTTCATGCGTCCCAGAAATAACGACGGAACATGGCTTGAAGCTGTTGCCGGACATGAACAGGAAATAGTAAGAGAGGGAGATCATTCCTGGTACAGGTATTTTGATCCGCTCCTGGTTGGCAGGCGCCCCAATCGTCATTACACCGAGTCAAATGCATGGCAATATCTATGGTCGGTGCAGCATGATATTGACGGACTCATAGGCTTGCTTGGTGGTAAGGAAGAATTTATCAGCAGGCTCGACACTTTTTTCAATATGAGTCCGGTAATAACACCTCCTAAATATGTCGGGGTAGTCGGGACAATAGGCCAGTATGTTCATGGGAACCAGCCTTCGCATCATGTTGCCTACCTGTATAACTATGCCGCCATGCCCTGGAAGACTCAGGAAAGAGTGAGGCAGGTTTGTGAAGAGCTTTACAGGAGCGGACCGGGAGGACTTTGCGGTAACGAAGACATGGGATCCCTTTCGTCGTGGTACGTCTTAAGTGCAATGGGATTGTACCAGGTTACTCCGGGCTGCAACTATTATGTTATAGGATCTCCGCTCTTCGGCAAGGCAACCATTGACACGGGCAATGGCAGGAGCTTTTCAGTTGAGGCGATAAACAATTCGGCGAAAAATATTTACATACAGTCAGCATCTCTTAATGGCAGGCCGTTGAACAGGTCATGGATATCTCATGCTGAAATCACTGGTGGAGGCGGGCTGGTTTTTGTGATGGGACCGGAACCTGCCAGGGACCGCGGGTTAAGGAAGGAAGATCTTCCTCCCTCATTGAGGTGATTTTCACTTCTCTAAAAAAACTTGACTCGCATTTTAGTATTTCATAACTTTCATTTTCTAAAAAAGTTAGTTGCAGGTTAAAAACCTGTTGTGACTTTAGTTTTTTAACCATTAACCTATTTTAAAAAATGAAAAAAATTATCCTCTTCATGATTTTTGTACTTGCTACAGGACTGGTATTATTCCAGTCGTGTGAGGAGGAGGAATCAGCCGGACCTCCAAAGGCTCAGATCTTTTTCAGCATTGTTGACAAGCAGGTGGCTTTTACTGCTTTGACAAAACGTGTTGAATCCTGGGACTGGGAATTCGGCGACGGGGAATCAAGTACAGAACAGAATCCTGTCCACATCTACGACGATGGAGGCTATTATGATGTCGTACTTACCGGTACGGACAAGAATGGCGTTACCGCTGTTTCGTCTGTCAGCATTGCAGTGGCTGTAACTCCTTATGTGTTGCTTACAGGCGGGCCAACAAATCCCGATGGGAAAACGTGGAAACTGACTGCCAGTCACAGCACTAATGACAAACTGGTCAATGCCGATGCTACCTTTACCCTGGCAGATCCTGACATCCCGGTACTCCCACAGGGAGCATTCAGCCTGTTTTTAGGCATGGGAGAAGTGTATGAGGACACTTACACTTTCCATTATGACGGAAGTTATTCCCATGACACAAAAGCTGATAATGCTGCCTTTGCAGGAATTGTACACCAGTTTCTGACCACGGGGGGCGCAAATATTGTAAACGACGGAGGATCCGATTTTGGCCTCTGCACAGCATTGTATACACCCCAGGCGGGAGCTACCTTCACTTACGTCGAAGAGGAAGATTTTACAGTAGCTTCAGTTTATGGTCCGGGAGGCCAGTTGACATATCCGGGTGTAAGTACACTTGATTTCTCGGGGACCGAGTTTGTAGGTTTCTGGGATTATCAGAGTAAGGTAATTGTCCAGGAGATAACTGACAAAACGATGAGACTGGTAATGTTCATGTCTGCCTCAGCGACCTATTATCCTCTCAACACCCATGCCCTTATCCTCACCTTCTCATTGGTCGAATAACATATACAAATTAATTTTTAGACATGAAATCATGAAAAGCAAATACAGGCACCATATTAATCTGATATTTCTGCTGGTTTTTCCGGTCCTGCTAATGCTGTCACCGCTAACCCATGCCGCAGATACGGATTCAACAGATCCTGACCGTCAGGTTGCTAACTCACTGAATCATCAGGCATTTGTGGTTACAGGGACGGTGACTTCAGGTACTGATAAGGCACCACTGGCAGGAGTAAGTATTCAGATAAAACAGACACAGAGAGGAACTTTTACCAATGCTTCCGGTTCATATAGTATTGAAGTACCTGATGAAAATTCTGTCCTGATCTTTTCTTTTATCGGCTATACCACGGTAGAGCTACCTGTTAACGGACGCAGGATCATCGACGTAACAATGAATGAAGATATGCTGGCTCTCGATGAAGTGGTCGTAACCGCACTGGGTATTACCAGAAAACAGAAATCACTTGGATATTCGATTGGAACAGTAAGCGGTGAAAATCTTACAAGAGTAGTTCAGGAAAACACTATCAATTCCCTTGCCGGTAAGGTTACCGGTGTCCAGATAAGCAGCACGGGAGGAACTGGTTCTTCGGTAAGTATGGTTATCAGGGGGGCCACCTCGCTTAGTAACGATAACCAGCCTCTATTCGTAATCGACGGGGTACCAATTGTTAACACCCTTAATAACATTTCGGGCTTTGGAAGTGACAACCGTGTTGACTATGGAAATGCAATTTCAGACTTAAATTCTGACGATATTGAAAGCGTTTCTATCCTCAAGGGACCGGGTGCCGCAGCCTTATACGGATCGAGGGCCGGTAACGGTGTTGTGCTGATAACAACAAAGTCGGGGCATAAAGGTCAGGGTATAAAGGTTAATATCAGTTCCAATACGGTGCTGGATATGCCTTATAAATATTTTCCTGTTCAGAAGAAGTTTGCCACAGGCACTTTCTCATTTACTCCTGACGATTTTCCCCCGGGCTATGTATTGGAGGTAAACGAAGGTGAAGGTTTCGGAGCAGGTATTGAACTCGATAAGGAATATTTTGCTGTCAACTGGAACAGTCCTCTCGATGCCAACGGATTCAGGGTGCCAACTGAACTTGTCAGCCATCCCGATAATGTCGCAAATTTCGTTCAAACAGGGATTACAACAACAAATGAAATATCCGTTTCGAACAACAGCGGTCTGATGAATTACAGGATAGGCGTATCCAATATGTCGAACAGGGGGCTGGTTCCCAATTCAGACCTGTTCAGGAATAACCTTGCTGCTTCCGCTTCGGTAAAAGTCCGCGACAATTTAACGGTAAGTTCCAATATTAACATTAACATGTCGTGGTCGAACAACCGTCCGGCAAGTAACAGGGGAACCAACCCTCTTCAATGGGCATATAATGTCCCCCAACATATAGATATTCTTGATCTTAAGGATTACTGGGAAGAAGGACAGGAGGGTATACAGCAGAAGACTCCTTATTTGGGGATCTATAATAATCCATATTTCCTGGCGTATGAGGTGAATAACAGTTATAACAGAGACAGAATATTCGGCAATCTGAAGGCGGAATGGAAGATCACAGATGACCTGAGCCTTATGGGAAGATATTCCATAGACCAGTTCTCTGAGAAAAGGGAATCAAAAATTGCACCCAGTTATACGGGAGAACCAAATAACGGGGCATACGGAGTTCAGGATATTACAAGCTATGAACGAAATGTCGATGTCCTTGCAAGCTACTTAAAACTTATTTCAGATTTCAGTCTTTCTTTCTCATCCGGAGCTAATGCACTGTACAAGAAAGGAACATCCATGAGTAGTTCCTCTATGTCGGGAGCTGGACTCATCGTTCCGAATGTATATACTCTCAGCAATATTAAATCCGGATCCCTGAATTATGGTAGTTACTGGTCTCAGAAAGCGATATACAGTGTATACGGGCTGGTAAATCTTGGGTGGAAAGATATGATATACCTCGATCTGACAGGCAGAAATGACTGGTCGAGCACCCTGCCAAAGGAAAACTGGTCTTACTTTTATCCTTCAGCATCACTGAGCATTCTGGTGGACCAGATGATGGATTTAGGAAAGAATGTGGATCTATTTAAAATAAGGGGTGGATGGGCAAAAGTTGGTAACGATACTGATCCGTATCAACTCTACAATACCTATGGCAACGCAGGCCAGTGGGGTGATGCAACCCGCCTTACCAAATCAGGACAGATACTTACCCCAAACCTGAAGCCGGAAGAGGCAGTATCTAAGGAAGCCGGTCTTGATCTGAATATATTCGGGAACAGGTTACGCTTTGAAGGAACATATTACGTTGTTGAAAACAAGAACCAGATAATCAGGAATATCCCGGTAGCCAGCTCCACAGGTTCCGATAATGTAAATATCAATGCCGGCCTGATCAGAAGCAAGGGATGGGAAATATTGATCGGGGGGACTCCCGTCAGAACTCCGCTGTGGAACTGGGATATAAGTGCCAATTTCACACGTAACAGGACCTGGGTCGTGGAAATTGCTGAAGGGATTGATGTGATAAGGTTCTGGGAAGATGCTAAAGGAGGTTCCTGGTCTTATGTGGGCGATGAAATCGGGACGATTTATGATGCTGAAATGATAACGGTAACCGATCCGTCATCTCCCTACTTCGGATATCCGGTACTGAGTCCTGCTGATCTGGAATGGGAATCTGTCGAAATGAGAGATACTAAAAACAAGATCGGAAATTATAATCCCAGGTTTATAATGGGACTGCAAAGTTCACTCACGTACAGAGGATTTTCTCTTAATATGACATTCGACTGGCGAAACGGAGGTCAGTTCATATCCCAGACCCAGAGATATATGGCTGAAGATGGTCACTCACAGCTGTGGCTCGATAACCTTATCAATCCCGGAGGAAGAACAGGTAAGGAACTGCGCGACTGGCTGGTTGAAAATGAGGATAAACTTATTAGAAACGGATTTCATGTTGTGGGAGGTCCGACTGTTGACTATGGAGGATTTGAGGAAAACTACAGCGGAGTGTATGTGTCCGATGGAGTATTCGTTCCCGGAGTATGGGCTGTCGATGACGGTGAAGGAGGAGTTACCTATGTGGAAAACCTCGGAGAAGAAGGAACACTGATACTTCCTTATGTGGTAAGTTATCCCTGGGGATTTGCAAAACCATCAATGTTTGATTCAGATTTCATAAAACTAAGAGAAATTTCCCTGAGCTACAGCGTACCCCGCAGTTTCTTAACCCGGTTAGGGGCAGTGGAGAACATCTCAATCTCTCTGTACAGCCGGAATATTATCCTCTGGACAAAAGCTAAAGCAGGGATAGATCCTGAAAGAGCTTTCCAGGCTGAAGGGTCTACCGGCGGTACCAGGGGTACCCAGTTCAAACAGGGAATTGAAAGATACAACCTTGAGCCGTGGGTTATACCTGTTGGTATAAAAATAGACATGACATTTTAGCTAATCTTAAAATCTGCAATTATGTACGCAAGAATAAATAAGATAATATCAGCTCTGGTCCTGCTGACGGTTTTAATGATTGCATGCCAGAAGCTGGAAGACCTGAACATAAATCCTAATGGGGTTGATCCTTCAAATGCCAAACCCTACCTTCTTATGGCTACGGTATTAACTTATACCGGGCAGAATGTCGTCGGGCTTGGATTCGGCGATATTGCCGGCGTCATGCAGCATACCCAGAAAGACGGCTGGGCAGGAGGCCATAATTCGTATGACTGGTCGGACCAGAACTGGGGAAGCTATTACGGAATCCTGAGAAATACAGAGGAAATGCTTAAGAAATCTGAAGATTCGGGATTGGAATTCTATGAAGGTGTTGCACTGGTTATGAAAGCATATAATTTTGGATTAATTGCCGATTTGTGGGGCGATGCCCCTTTCTCAGAAGCCCTGAAGGGAGAATCAGGAAATTTGAAACCCGTTTATGATTCCCAGAGAGATATTTATCTGGGTATACTTGGCTTTCTGGAAACTGCAAATACCTTACTGTCAAAAAGTCAGAGCGAATATGAGGAAGTAAATGCAACCCAGGATGTAGTTTACGGAGGTTCTGCTGCCAAATGGAGGAAGTTCGCCAATTCTCTGGCCCTCAGATATTATATGAGGATATCAGGAAAAGAACCATCCCTTGCTCAGGACGGAATTGAAAATATAACTACCCACCCCGATCAATATCCGTTGATCACTGATGCTGCTGATGATGCAACAATTAAATACATCGGCAACAGTTCCTCCGATTCATGGCCCTGCAATACGGTATATGACCTCAGTGAAAGCAACTGGAGACGGATAAAAATGTGTGCTACGCTGGTTGAGAAACTTCAGGAACTTAATGATCCCCGGCTTGGAGTATGGGCAGGTAAAGTGCAGATTCCACTTGTGGTTGATCCGGCAAAACCCGATGGATATGATGAAATCGTTGACGGAGAACGGATAATAGCCCAGGATGTAGCCGATGCTTACGAATCGGTATACGGGTTCGAGATAGATGAAGATCCGGAATATGTAGGATTGCCTCCGGCATGGCATATGGCACCTCAGGCCTATAATCTTTGTCCGACTTTGGAACAGGCTCCCTTAAATCCGCATGTTTCACATATCAGCGATCTCTACAAAAAAGCTTCCGACGATTTGCTCAGAGCCCGCCTCATTACAGCTGCCGAAGTCAATTTCATCCTTGCAGAAGCTGCACTTAAAGGATGGTCTACCGGAGGTTCTGTTAATGATCATTATGAAGCCGGAATAATTGCGTCTTTCAAATCATGGAACCTCGGCAGCCTGTCAGATGATTATATTGAAGAAACAGGAGTGGTTTATAATGGCACCCTGGACCAGATCATGGAGCAAAAATGGATTTCCGGCTGGAGCGCAGCTACTGAATCATGGTTTGACTACAGAAGAACAGGATTGCCTGCTCTGAACCCGGGTACGGTAGTTAAAAGAGAAGCACTTCCTATAAGGTTTTATTACGGCACAAACGAGCTTTTATACAATACAGAAAGCGCTGAAGATGCAATTGAAAGCCTTGAAGCAACAACCTTTTCATCAACAGACGGTAAAAACAGTGCCTGGTCGCGAACCTGGCTTACCCAGGGTACCGGAGAACCATGGTAATTCATGTCAGATAACAACTAATACGCTGTCTTAATGAATGTAAAAATCTGTTTTTTACTGTTACTGTTATGTATCTGCCAATATTCATATTCGCAGACACTGGCAGAAGAACTTGGTTATAAACCAGATGACAGGCTTTTAATAATTAACTGTGACGATGTGGGAATGTGTCATTCAGCAAATGTTGCCGTTATAGAGGGGATGGAGACGGGACTCATAACATCGGGAACAATAATGACACCCTGTCCCTGGTTTGGAGAGATAGCAGCCTATGCCCGGTCACATCCTGAAAAAGACTTTGGAGTTCATCTTACTCATACATCCGAGTGGAAATTTTATCGCTGGGGATCCGTTGCTTCACGCGAATCAGTAACAGGTCTTTATGATCCGCAGGGCTATCTATGGAAAAGTATAGAAGAAGTTTATGCACATTCAACGCCGGAAGAAGCTCTGACTGAGGGACGTGCCCAGATCAATAAAGCTATTGAAGCCGGAATACCGGTTACACACCTGGATTCACATATGGGAACTCTGCAGTATAATCCTGAATATATGAATGTTTATGCTCAACTAGCCCTTGAATTCAATCTTCCTCTCAGAATGGCATCTCAACTGACAATGCAAAGTTTTGGATTTCCCGGTTTGCGGCGGCAATTTAAAGAACAGGGTATTGTTTTTCCCGATTATTTTATCTACGATGAGCTGGAAAATTATAAGGAAGTTAAATTTTTCTGGGAAGAAATATTAGATAACCTCAAGCCGGGAGTTACTGAACTGTACATTCATGCATCAAAGGAAAGCGAGGAACTGAAAGCTATCACCAACAGCTGGAAAGTAAGAGTGCAGGAAGCAGATCTCTTTACAAAAGATCATGATATCAGGCAAATCATAAGGGACAGAAATATTATACTGATCGGATACCGTCCGCTGATGGAACTGCAAAGAAAGAACAGGAATACTGATGAAAAATAAGACGGATCACTCTCATGAAAAAGATCGTATCCGGACTGCTGGTCTTACTTGTATGTTAATCCCTTTTTTTATGCAGGAGTAACCGGGAGCCAGAGTCCTGTAAACAGGGGAGAAGGATTCCTTTAAGCTCAATATATGGGGGAAACACTTGCCAACAGACTTCTGGTGTGCATTCAGGAGATAACTCTTAATTACCACCAGGAGGTATCTGAAAAAAGATTTTAAAAAAGATATTGTTTGAAAAAATCATTCATCATTATTTTAAAATAGTCATTCACCCTTTTTACAACATCCATGGTATGTGGCCAAAGGGGTAAGCGGTGGTATACACAGGGAACACCAAGCCTGTCGAGCCCGGCCTTCAGTGTGTCCGACTGGCTAACCGGAACCAGCTCATCAGAAGTGCCGTGAAAGATCAGGGTGGGAGGATCATTTTCGTCGATATATTTAAGCGGTGAGGCTTCGGCAAAGAGATCCGGAGCCTCCTGGTATGTGTGAGCCAATAGTGCCACCACCTGCGGTTTTTCCCTGGCGTATTCTGTGGTAAGGTCAATGGGGCCATAGATATCTACGACCGCTTTTACTTTATGGTTTTTTCTCTGAACAGAGTCAATATCACTGAAATCAGCAGGTCCTTTCCAGCCGTAAGCTGCAAGGAGTGCGAGGTGCGAGCCTGCCGATCCCCCGATAAGTGCAATGCGGTCAGGATCATAACCGTATTTTTCCCCATTTTTGAAAAACCATCTTACGGCACCAGTAACATCTTCCACACATGCCGGATATGGGCCGTCTTTCAGCAGCCTGTATGAAACAGTTGCCGTAACATAGCCTCTTTTTGCAAAATCGACAAGGTAAACAAGGTAATCGGAACGCTTCCCGCTCTTCCAGGAGCCACCATGAATAAAGACCAGTAAAGGTAAAGGGCGATTGATATTCTTTGGCCTGTATATATCAAGCTGTAAGGACTTGCCGTCAATATTCTTGTACTCTATGTTTTTAATCTCTTCAATATCCTCAGGTATTGGAGGTGTCAGGTTCACCGGCTTTTCCAGTCCTGTCTTTACAGCCAGGTAATTTGTGGCAACAAAATGATAGCCTGCCGGTTTCTTATCCGGAAATAAAATCCCTATAGACCGTGGGATAAGCATGGCAATACAAAAGACGGCAAGTATCACCACGACAATTATCAGAAGTCGTTTTATTAGTTTTAATATCATGGCCGTAAACTCAGTTCTGTCAGCATCTCTTTAAGGTTTCTGTAGATCAGCGGGGCAGTTTCCGGACCCAGGGAATTCTCTTCGCCATAGGGTGCGTCATCCCTGCCATATGTGAATGGTGCACTTACATCCCACTGGCTTTTTGGAATGATATAACCGATTTCGTCGTTGGTCAGGCCGAAAACGAATTTGTATTTTCCTGGCATCATATCCCTTACAGACGGTAATTCAACAGGTTCAATAACGAAATCGCGGCCATCCGGTGCTTCAATACCTCCGTTAATGATTTCAGGATAGACTTCACCCGGCAGAGTTGCAAATGAGAGTGGACCTATGGTGAAAACCGCGAGTTCGGAGCGCATTTTCATCCAGCCGGTGGTTCCCCGGTCGAGAATACCCAGAAATGTTGCCAGTTTAAACAATCTGTTCTGAATGGGGAGTGTAATGGTTTTGACTATCAGTGATATTCCTGCAGAGTCAACTGTCTCAGCAGACTGTTCCATGGCCTGCAGGGCCAGCAGGGCCAGAGTTTTTCCCTGTGCTTCCGCTTTTTCAAACGAAGGTTCACGGAATTCCTGTCCTGTGAACGGATCGCGGACCGGCAGACTGGGGTGGGTTGTCATCAATCCTCCCAGGGCTCCGTTAATGTACACTGCGACTCTGCCGGTGCCTGCCATAATAAGGCTGTCTCCATTGCGTATGCCTTTTTCAACCCCTTCACGTACAAAATGGGGGAAATCGGAAGTGACAAGCAGATTTCTGCTCCATAGTGTTTCCGGATGATCTGCCCATGCAATGAGAGTGCCAAGTGTATGGCCGTCTTCCCTGCTGACGGCTCTTATTATTCTCAGACCGGGATCCAGGACTTCAGGTTCTCGTGTATCCTTTACCAGTTGTATTGCTCCTGTTGGATCTTCCGAGATCTTCAGAGTTGCCGGTTTCAGGTTGTTTACTGCACTTATGACTGATTTAACTGCCTGTTCTTTTACATATTCCATATAATCATCATCAACACCTGTTCTAAAGGGAGATTGGCCCCACAGACCGAGCAGGTCGGGACATTCATGGGAATGAGTTGAAGCAATAATAGTATATGTTACACCGGCCGAAGCGGGAATACGTTCCCGGACGTCAATTACATCGCAGTTCATAAATCCGATGGCATCAAGTACGACGACAGCCAGTCTTGTTTGTCCGTCATCCAGGACCATGGTTCTTGCCCACAGGTCGTCATGGATTCCATTGGCTGCCCTGCTGTTGCTGAAGCCGGCAATCCATACCGGATCAAATTTTCCGTTCCCGTTACCGTCGGTGAAGGTGTCACCGTCTTTCGGTCTGTACCTTGAATTGTTATTTGCATCGGTCCACCTGTCGGGCACTTCCGGTGTGATGGGGATTGCAGCAAATCCTGCTTTTAAAGCTGAAGATTGTTTGCTGATGATCTTCATATCAGCATTATAACCGGGGTGCCTGTCTTTCAGGGTTATAATTCCGGTCACTATAATAGCTGCCAAAATTATAAGCAGGATCAGGATCAGTCCTTTCAAAATATTTTTCATAAGTATGAATTTCAGGTTATCTCGTTTATTATTTGCCAGAAGGGGTATTGCCTGAGGGCTCACTAATTACACCCAGGAATCGGCCTGCCCAGTAAGGCAATAACCAGATATCGCCGGCACTGTATTCTGATCTTCCGTCGTCGCCCCCGTCCAGATCGAAACGGTTTGCATTATGCCTTGATATCCTCAGCTCATCCGGGGGAAGGACCTCTCTGATTGACTGGTTCCTGAAATTTGGTTCCAGAAATTCAATGTCTTTCCTGTGACTGTTTTTAACTGTCCAGTTGATAAGGTCCATCGGATATTCCTGTAAATACCATATTGCCTCTTCAAGATCGATATCTTCAGCCCCCGTGATCGCCGTAAGGATATTCCACAATGCTTCCTTTTCTGGTCTTTCTGCTTCCCAATGGTCAAGGATGGCCTGCCTGTATTTTGCCTTCAGGGTATCATTGAAAGCATACCTGTACAAACCCCAGTAACCGCAAAAATACATCTCATCGTCGGAGTGGTTCCATCCTTCCGACAAGAGACGGCTCAGGGCATCTGCTTCTTCAGGAACCTTTCCTATTTCCTCCATTGGCCTCATCAGGTTTTCCAGATACCCGTGTTCTGTCAGAAGGTAAAACGCTGCCTCTTTATATTTTTCCTTGCCGGTGAAATGATAAGCTGTCTGCAACATGCCGGTAATATTCGAGGAATTCAGCTTCCGGTCGCCGATCATTGCAGAAAAGCCGTTCACATATTCAGGGTTCCACCGTCCCCACCGGGTTGGTTGCCCGTCCCAGTCGACCAGGTAAAAATTGTTCTTTAGAATATGTGACATCAGGGTGTCAATAAGTTCCACGGCTTTATTTCGGATATCAGGTTCTTTAATGAGCTCGGCTATTACACCGAAGGCGAAAATATGCCCGATAGCCTCGTCACTGCTTGTAGTGGATTTCCAGTCCCATTCAGGATCTTCAGCCCGGCGCCAGGGTGTATCATCATATTTGTATCCTCTTCTTTCAAATGAGCGGGCGGGGAAGCCCGGCACAGGATTGATCGTGTATAACCTTTCCATGGCTTCGAGAGCTTCCCTTATATTTGCCAGAGCGTCTGCTGATTGTGTTACTGCGTAGCGAAATGTCTCTGCTGCAAGATACATCGAAGTCCATAATCCGTCGTTGTCGGAATCTTCAACACTTCCGCTGGTGACATCTCCCTTTTTCATCCCTGAGGATGTAGAATTGAATCCGTTCCGGACATGCCGTTCACGAACCTGTTTTTCGAAGAAAATGGCCTTTTCATGCAAGGTCATTTCCATAAAACAAATCTTTGCAAGTCCGCGGGTTGTAAGAATAAGGACTGAATTCTCCGTTCCCTTCGAAATACTTACCACGGTATCAGAAGGTATCCATCGTTCGGAACCATAGTAATCGAATTTCCCGTCCTCCCTTAGCATCATGGCGCCCCATGTTGATCCGAACCAGAGGTTGCCATCAATTTCACATACTGCAGTTAATTCATTCCATGGCAACTCGCGTTGAATATCACCGCTTTGCATCCTGGTCCTGGTATCAATTTCCAAATACCCGTCCGAGGTACCGGCAATTAGTCTATTACCTGTTATTTCGATACAAGTAAGATTTTCATTATCCAGGATCTTTTCAATCGTTCTTTTTTCAGCATCGAAATAATTAAGGGATCTTTCCCCAAGTATCCAGAAGGTGTTATTTGTCTTATCGAAGCGGATATCCCGTATTTCTTCATTGTTAAGTGAGCCGGTCCATAATTGTCCTGAACCATTAATTAGAACAAGGTTTCTTCCGTCGGAGATCATGAAGTGAAAATCTGTTCCTCCGGCCAGCAGTTTTGCACCGGGGAGTAGGTGGCGTGAAAACAGCTTCCCGGCCCAGGCATTGCTCAGAACTGCCTCATCATCTACATAAACCAGCTGCCCGTCATATAGTGATATCCCTGCTATGTTCTTATCTGCAATTGGCCGGTACTGCCTGTCTTTTACAAGTGTGCCCGGAAATAACATTTGTCCGGCATGTGGTCTCATAAGACCTTCAGAAGAAAATATTTGAACATATCCGTTCCTGTCGGCAACTACTTTTAAAAGCTGAATACCCGAATCGTTACAATAATATTTTATGGAATAATCCTGGATGAAGGGGATGTCAATCCATAAGGAGCCCCCTGATTCATTGTTTTGTGAGTTGGGTGCAGAACAGTTATTTAACAGAATTGTTAAAGAAAGCAATAACAGAATGCTTTTGTTCCAGATGTATGCCATGGTCATTTGGTTTTGGTTATAGCCGGGATTGAGATACGGGTCAGGACAATTTAGATAATTTATAAATTATTTATAAAGATAGGATATTAAAAATAAGGTTGGCGGATGTCTTACACAGCCTGTTTTTTCAGAGACTGGGATGAGCTCATGTAATACCAGTGATTGCTCACTTCGTTCGCGATCCCTTTGGGAGGCTCCCTGCAACGACAAATTACTCCCTGCCCTGCAGGATTTATTGTTATGTATTTAGTCATGAGCGCCTTAGGCGCATTCTGAGAGAACCCTCATCTCTGCTTCAGTAGAGAAGGGGGGCAGGGGGGATGAGTACATGATAACAAGGTATTACTCCCTCACTTCGTTCGCTATCGCTGTGGTACAGGCTCCTCCCTCTTTGCTTCTGCAGAGAGGGAGGCGGGGGAGAGTGAGTACATGTTTTATCATGGGATTGCTCACTTCGTTCGCGATCCCTTTGGGAGGCTCCCTGCAACGACAAATTACTCCCTGCTCGTGAGACGAGCAGGGCTTTTTGTTTCCGGCAGCTCTCGCTCAGGCAAGCCTGGCTCGATCTCCCGGAAACAAAAATCCCGCGGCAGGCCGCGGGAGTAATTTGTCGTTGCGGAGAGAGGGGGATTCGAACCCCCGGTACCCTTTTGGGGTACACTCGCTTTCCAGGCGGGCCAGTTAAACCACTCCTGCATCTCTCCCTTCGCCCTCCGTTGCTTCAGCGAAGGAGGGATTCGTCCTCCGTAGCTTTCTTTGGCCACCGAATCTTTAGCGAAGGTGGCAGCGAAAGAGGGATTAGTCCTCCTTCACCCCGATTCACCAGGTCGAAGGAGGTCTGTTTTGGCGCCGCAAATTACAAAAAAAATCCTAAACGTGTATAACTAAGAAATCTCTCCTGCCAGCGAGATGCCAAGATACTTAATGACATTTTCCTTCTTCCTGCAGGTGCCGAGCAGATGCATAAGCTTGGTAACCGAAGCTTCGGAAGTTATATCCCTGCCGCTTACAACACCTGCCGACAGAAGCTGACGGCTGGTCTCATATAATCCCATTTCAACACTGCCCCCGTGACATTGGGTTACATTGTATATGATACCTCCTTTGCGGATAAAATTCTTAAGCCCGGCAATGAACCACTTGTATGTTGGAGCATTTCCCGAACCGAAGGTCTCAATGATCAGTCCTTTCAGTCCTGCCGTATTTATCACTGCTTCAACGAAATTCCTGTTGATGCCCGGGAAAAGCTTCAATATGGCAACATTGGTATTGAAATTTTTATGCACCCTGAGCTTTTTCTTTCTTACAGGATAATGAATATCTTCCGAATTGTACCTGAGATGCAGTCCGACTTCAGCCAGGGGAGGGTAGTTTGGCGAGTTGAATGCATCAAAATGCTCGGCACTGTATTTGGTAGTCCTGTTTCCACGGGTCAGCTCATTGTCGAAATAAATACATACCTCCGGAACCAGGGCTTCCCCCTTCTTTTTAGCGGCAGCAATTTCTATGGCCGTCAGCAGGTTCTCCCTGCCGTCCGTCCTGAGAAGTCCGATAGGAAGCTGCGATCCTGTGAATATGACCGGTTTAGCCAGGTTTTCGAGCATGAAGCTTAATGCCGATGCCGAATATGCCATGGTATCCGTACCATGCAGGATAACAAAACCGTCGTAGTCATTATAATTTTCTTCAATTATCTCTGCCATCTGTATCCATGTCGCGGGGTCAATATTTGAAGAATCCATTACCGGATCAAAGGTCACCGACTGCAGGTTGAACCCCAGCTTCCCTAACTCCGGAACATGCCGGTTGATATGGTTGAAATCGATGGGTACCAGAGAACCCGTTTTCAGGTTATGAACCATCCCGATGGTGCCTCCGGTATAAATAATCAGGATCGAGGTTTCGCTTAAAGACTTCATAATCAATCAGATATTAAACAGACGGCATGAATTTTCAAATGTCATCCTGGCGCTTTCTTCTTCGTTTATCCCGAATATTTCGGCTATTTTTCTGTTTATTAAGGCGATATAGGAACTTTCGTTCCTCCTTCCGCGGTATGGCACGGGAGAGAGCCAGGGAGAATCGGTTTCAAGGACTATATTTCTTATCCCTGCAGCTCTGACCACTTCTACGGTTCTGGAATTCTTGTATGTGACCGGCCCGCCTATACCCAGCATGAATCCCATTTCTACTGCCCTTTCAGCATCTGCGGTCGTCCCCGAGAAAGCGTGCAACACACCTGAGAGCTTTTCTCCACGGAATTCCTCCAGAACCGAAAAGACCTCAGGGAAGGATTCACGTGAGTGGACAACCACCGGCAGATTTTTGCCTATTGCGAAAGCCACCTGCTGTCTCATTGCCTGAAGCTGCTCTTTAAGATGCGACTTGTCCCAGTACAGGTCAATACCTATCTCTCCAATTGCGAAAAAATTATATTTGTCATACAAATCAAATATTCTTTTGAGCTGTTCCGGGTAATCGTCCCCGACTGATGTCGGATGAAGTCCGATCATGGGCAGACAGATACCTTTATACCTGTTAGCAGCCTCAAGCATTGGTTCGACAGAGTTTATATCGATGTTGGGCATCAGCATTTTCTCGACACCGCATGCCAGCGCCCGGCTGATCATTTCATCCCTGTCATTGTCGAATTCAGGCAGGTACAGGTGGGTATGTGTGTCGGCGAGCTGCATCAGACAACTCCCTGGGCTATCATTGCATTGGCTACCTTAACAAATCCTCCGATATTAGCCCCGTCGACATAATTAATGAATCCGTCGTCCCTGCGACCGAAAGTGACACAGGTTGCATGTATGTTCTTCATAATTGTCTGGAGCCTGTTGTCGACCTCTTCGCGCGACCAGGGGAGCCGCATCGAGTTCTGTGTCATTTCAAGTCCTGATGTTGCAACTCCTCCTGCATTAGCAGCCTTTCCCGGTCCGTACAGTATCCCGGCATTGAGGAAGACCTGCACGGCTTCAATTGTTGAAGGCATATTTGCTCCCTCAGATACACAGATGCAGCCATTTTTCACGAGTAACTTAGCTTCTTCTTCATTTATCTCGTTCTGTGTGGCATTGGGCATGGCTATGTCACACTTGATGATCCACGGTCTTTTATCTTCAAAATATTCGACACCATATTTTTCAGCATATTCCTTTATCCTTCCCCGTTTGACGTTTTTAAGTTCCATTATGAATTTCAGTTTTTCGGTGTCAATACCCCTGGGATCGTAAATGAAACCATTGGAGTCGGACATCGTGACCACCTTTCCTCCGAGTTGTGTGATCTTCTCGGTTGCATACTGGGCAACATTTCCTGATCCTGAAACGCAGACGATTTTTCCTGCAATGCTGTCGCCGCGGGTGGCAAGCATCTCCTGTGCAAAATATGTCGCTCCGTAGCCTGTCGCCTCCGGTCTTATCAGCGAGCCTCCCCATTCGATCCCCTTACCTGTAAGAACCCCTGTAAATTCATTTTTAAGTCTTTTATACTGTCCGAACAGGTAACCGATCTCCCTTCCACCTACGCCGATGTCACCTGCCGGGACATCAGTGTCGGCACCGATATGTCTGAAAAGTTCCGTCATGAAGCTCTGGCAGAATCTCATGACTTCGTTGTCGGATTTACCTTTCGGATCGAAATCAGATCCTCCTTTTCCTCCTCCCATGGGAAGTGTTGTGAGGCTGTTTTTGAAGACCTGTTCAAATGCAAGGAATTTAAGTATCCCCAGGTTTACGGTAGGATGAAAGCGGAGTCCTCCCTTATATGGTCCTATGGCGCTGTTCATTTCTATCCTGAAGCCACGGTTTATCTGCACCTCGCCCTTGTCGTCGAGCCATGGAACCCTGAAAATGATCGTCCTTTCCGGTTCTGCTATCCTCTCAAGTATCTTTGCATGTTTATACCTGGGATTTTCTTCAATGAAGGGTATCAGTGATTCTGACACTTCCTGAACAGCCTGGTGAAATTCGTTCTCACCCGGATTTCTGGCCTTGATCATTGCCATGAACTGTTGAACTCTGGGATCCATAATAAAGGTTTTAGGGTTAGTACTTAAATTGAAGGTCTAAAATATGAAAAATGCTTAATCCAAAAGCAGGCGGTAAGAAGAAAAATTCATTGCTAGCGGATTCAGGTGGTTTGTTAAAAATCACTATATCAATAATAAAGAGGTTTGTTGTGTTATTCTGAAAGCGGACAGCAGTCCGAAGTTAATATATCTGACAAAAGGGCTGTTATTTTTGTTATGTTGTTAATTTGCCCTGTACAGGTTGCCGGGGAAAAATTTTACCAGCCCCCTGAGTTCCATCTGAAGCAGGGTGGGAGATAATTTTTGAACAGGAAGGTCGAGTTTCCTGCATATTGCATCTATTGTCATCTCGTTTTCCCTTGAAAGAAGATCAAAGATCATTTTTTCCGATTCGTCCATATCGGTGAAAAGGGTTCTCTGAATGGGAGGATTTATTTTATCCGGCTGCCAGCCAAGAACAAATTCAACATCATCTGCATTTTCGACGAGAGCAGCTTTGTTACTTTTGATGAGGCTGTTGCATCCTCCCGACCACTGGTCGTCGGGACGACCCGGAACTGCCATCACATCCCGGTTGTAGGAGGCTGCAATGTCGGCTGTTATAAGTGCTCCCCCGCTGACTCCTGACTCCACCACCAGGGTGGCGTCAGAAAGTCCTGCGATGATCCGGTTGCGTTTGATGAAATTGTTGCGTTCGGGTAGGGCATCCGAAAGAAAATCGGTCAGCAGGCCTCCTTTTTTTAACATCAAATCGGCAGTATTCCTGTGCACTGAAGGGTAGATGGTCTTCAGGCCGTTAGCCAGAACTCCGACAGTTGCAAGGTTGAAGGACAATGCTGCCTTATGTGCCGCTATGTCGATCCCGTATGCCAGTCCGCTGACAATCATAAGATCCGGGTGACGGTTTGCCAGGCCCCCAATGATCTTCTCACATATCTCCCTTCCCCTGGCTGTGGCACTTCTTGTACCTACCACACTCAGTATCTTTGCTGAGTCAAGATCGCAATTCCCCCTGAAAAAGAATACTACCGGTGAGTCTTCGCATTGTTTCAGCCTGTAAGGATAATCACTGTCGAGGTAGAAAAATGTCCTTATGTCGTGGCCGCTAACATATTCTGCTTCCCGTTCAGCAGCTTCAAGATATGATCTGTCGCATATATACTTCGCCAATCCTGGTCCTATACCCGGGATCTTCGTCAGATTTCTGTATGACTCATTAAAGACAGCTTCCACGTTGCCGAAATGTGCAACAAGTTTGCGGGCGCTGATATCGCCGACACGAGGGATCAGACCTAAAGCAATTTTGTGCTTCAGCGAGACATCTTCGGACATAGCACTAAGGTTGAGACATGTAAATATATAAAAAAATTGCGGATCTCGCATTTTTGATTTCGGATTGAATTTTGAAAGTCACTCAATCCGGAACCCCTGCCCGCCTGCCCTTCCGAACGGACTTCGTCCGGGCGGGCGTCAGTCAGGCGGGCGCAGTCCGCAATCCGCAATCATCCCCTTCAGTTGGCGGTCCCGGGTGACCAGGACGGGGATCACACCACCCCCATATCCAGCATCGAATTGGCTACCTTGAGGAAACCTGCTATGTTGGCCCCTTTTACATAATCGATATAGCCGTCATTTCTTTTTCCATGTTTTACACACTGATCATGGATATTGCGCATAATCTCATGCAGGCGCATATCGACTTCTTTTGAGTTCCATCTCAGCTTCATGGAGTTCTGTGTCATTTCGAGACCTGATGTCGCTACGCCTCCGGCATTAACAGCTTTGCCGGGCGCAAAGAGAATTTTATTCTTATGTAATTCTTCCACAGCCTCAGGTGTACAACCCATATTGGATATTTCGCCCACAAGCATGACGCCGTTATTTATCAGCATCTTTGCATCTTCGCCGTTCAGTTCGTTCTGAGTTGCGCAGGGAAGGGCAATGTCAACTTTAACTTCCCACGGACGTTTGCCTTCGTGAAACTCAACGCCTTCGAATGTGTAGGAATAGGGTTTTACTATATCTTCGTTCGAAGCACGCAGGTCGAGCATATAATCGATCTTTTTACCTGAGATACCGTCTTTGTCATACACATAACCATCAGGACCGGAGATTGTAACGACCTTTGCCCCGAGTTCGGTGGCCTTGAGGGCAGCGCCCCATGCCACATTGCCAAATCCGGATATTGACACGGTCTTACCGGCAAGAGTATCATTCTTCATGGCAAGCATCTCCTGAACGAAGTAAATACCTCCGAAACCTGTAGCTTCAGGTCTGATAAGCGAACCTCCCCAGTTACTTCCCTTGCCTGTCAGCACACCGGTATGATCTCCTTTCAGTTTCTTATACATTCCGTAAAGAAAACCTATCTCTCTTCCTCCGACGCCTATATCGCCGGCAGGTACGTCAGTTTCGGGACCGATATATTTCCATAGTTCAAGCATGAACGACTGACAGAACCTCATTATCTCAGCATTGGATTTTCCTTTAGGGTCGAAGTCGGATCCCCCTTTCGCTCCTCCCATAGGAAGGGTGGTAAGGGCATTTTTGAAGATCTGTTCAAAACCAAGGAATTTAAGTATTGAAAGGGTGACACTCGGGTGAAAGCGGAGACCTCCCTTGTAAGGTCCGATTGCATTGTTGAACTGGACCCTGTAGCCGATGTTGACTTTCACGTTGCCGTCATCATCCACCCATGGCACCTTGAAAGTAAAGATCCGGTCGGGCTCTATAATCCTTTCGATGATATTCGCTGAATCAAACTGAGGGTTTTCGTTGTACACCTCTTCAATAGACTCAAGAACTTCCCTTACTGCCTGCAAATATTCTGCCTCACCGGGATGCTTTTTCTCAAGGTTGTTCATTATTTTATCTACGTTCATATCTGAAAATATTTAAAAGTTATTACTTGAATTGCTAAAACCTTCTTTCAGTCTCTGAAAGCTGGCAGTTGACAGTTGGAAGCAGGCAAATGACTGCCAGCGACAATCTGCCAGTTGTTTGTCCCAAAGATCAACTCTATAATATTCATTAAAAATGATTTAACTCATGTATTTCCGGTAAGGACTCATGTTTTCGGAGTGTATCTGTTAAGAATTTGTAACAGCATGTTGCGTTGTTCATGGGAAAGGGCAGATATATACACAGGAGGGTATTTGGCTATACCCTGGCCTGTTTTCTGATATAATATTAATGACTTAACTAATCCCGAATACTTCGAAACATACTTATAACCGGCAAATGCCTTCTTTTCTATGGTAATTGAATTTTTTCTTCCGCCTGTAAGTCCTGAAAAGAAGTAACGCAGTACAATGTATTCATCATCATCTGAAAAGAAGACGTACTGGTAATTACGGAACATAGGCCACAGGGCAATGAGAAGATAAATTGCCACAAGCACTATCGTGGCTATGGTATCGCTGATCCCGAGAACAGGAAATTCTATCAGCTGAGCCACATAAACAACCGCAAGCCATGCAAGAAGCAGTACTGTCACAACGAAAAGTCTGATTCTCAGGCTGATTATTGTCTTGCTGTTATCAAAAGTCATGGTTTCCGGAGAGATTATTATTATGGTTCAGAATATCCCTGTATGATATGTAAAGATATAACTAATTATCTTTTTCCCCTGAAGAATTCCTTCATCAGCTCACTGCACTCTTCTGCCAGTACTCCTCTGGCAACTGCTGTTTTCGGATGCAGGAGCTTTCCGTGGATCAGGGTATAACCTTTCTTCTCGTCGGAAGCACCGTAAACAAGTCTTGTCACCTGGCTCCATCCCAGGGCACCGGCACACATGGCACAGGGCTCGAGAGTAACATACAGTGTGCAACCTGTAAGATATTTACCTCCTAGCCAGTTTGCCGCTGCCGTAATTGCCTGCATCTCCGCGTGTGCTGTAGGATCATTTAGAGTCTCGGTTAAATTGTGTGCCCTGGCAATAATGGTATCATTACATACTACCACAGCTCCAACGGGCACCTCCTGACGGTCGAAAGCCTTACGGGCCTCTTCAAGAGCTGCCAGCATATATGTTTCATCTTGTTTCCCGGTCATTTTTTTAAAATCAGCGACCTAAAATTAACATAAAAACAGTTGTTGAGTAATGCTCCATTGGTTCAGAACTGCATTTTCAATGATATTATACATTCAATAAGGCACTTCAGCAGAACCTGCCCATGGAAAACTCCTTCTTATGTATGTAAAAGGATTATACCTCATACTCAAATTTTCTTATTTTTGCTGGACTAATTTCAATAAAATGTTCAGAACAAATACATGCGGAGAGCTTACTCTGAAGGATGCCGGGAAAAAAGTCAGGCTTTGTGGCTGGGTACAGAAATCGAGGGATCTGGGCGGAATGACTTTCATCGACCTGCGTGACCGCTATGGGGTCACACAATTGGTGTTCGATATGGAAACTGATCATGATCTGTGCGCCATGGCCCGGAGGCTGGGACGTGAGTACGTAATTCAGGCTGCCGGTGAAGTGCGTGAAAGGAGCAGCAAAAATCCAAAGATGCCAACCGGTGATATTGAGATTGAAGTCAAAGAACTTATAGTACTGAACAGGAGTGAACTTCCTCCCTTCACTATTGAGGATGAGTCGGACGGAGGGGAAGAACTGAGAATGAAATACCGGTATCTTGACCTTCGGAGAAATCCTGTGAAAAACAATATAATTTTACGTCACAGGGTGTCGCAGGAAGTGAGGAAATATATGGATACAGCCGGCTTCATTGAAGTAGAAACTCCAATTCTCATAAAGTCGACACCCGAAGGAGCCCGCGACTTTGTAGTGCCAAGCCGTATGCATCCCGGAAGCTTTTACGCTCTTCCGCAGTCGCCGCAGACTTTAAAACAATTGCTCATGGTAGCCGGCTTTGACAGATATTTCCAGATCGTAAAATGTTTCCGAGACGAGGACCTGAGAGCAGACCGGCAACCGGAATTTACACAGATCGACTGTGAAATGTCATTCGTGGAACGAGACGACATACTTGATGTATTTGAAGGGCTTACCAGGCATCTTATGAAGCAGATCAGGGGTGTGGTGCTGGATGCCCCTCTTCCGAAAATGCCCTGGGTGGAGGCAATGGAATACTACGGCACCGACAAGCCCGACCTGCGCTTTGGGATGAAGATAAAGGATCTTACAAACATAGTAAGGGGAAAAGGATTTCAGGTTTTTGACTCTGCTGAATTTGCAGGAGGTATATGTGCTGAAGGCTGTTCGGAATATTCAAGGAAACAGCTCGATGAGCTGACTGACTTTGTAAAAAGGCCACAGATTGGTGCCAGAGGGCTTGTTTACCTTAAATACGGCACAGATGGTTCTCTTAAGTCATCGGCTGATAAGTTCTATTCACCCGAAGACCTGAAAGTATGGGCAGAAACATCTGAGGCAAAGCCCGGCGACCTGGTCCTGATACTGGCAGGAGATAAAAAGAAAACTCTTCAGGCTCTTTCGGAACTGAGACTCGAAATGGGTAACAGACTAGGCTTGAGGAAGAAAGATGTTTTTGTGCCCCTGTGGGTTGTTGACTTTCCATTACTGGAGTGGGATGAAGAGGAAAAAAGGTTTTTTGCAATGCACCATCCTTTCACATCACCAAATCCTGCTGACATGAAACTTATGGAGACTGATCCCGGCAAGGTAAGGGCTAATGCCTACGACCTGGTAATCAACGGCGTGGAGATCGGAGGAGGCTCTGTAAGGATATTTGATCCCGAAGTCCAGAAACTGATGTTCAGGGTACTGGGATTTACTGACGAAGAGGCCGAGGCACAGTTCGGCTTTCTGTTGAATGCCTTTAAATACGGAGCACCGCCGCATGGAGGCATTGCCTTCGGTTTCGACAGATGGGTGGCCCTGCTCGGAGGTCAGGATTCAATCCGCGATTTCATTGCCTTTCCCAAGAACAACTCAGGCCGTGATGTCATGCTTGACACCCCGGCGCCTGTATCTGAAAAACAGCTTGATGAGCTGATGATAGGTATAAGAAAACAGAACAAAAGCTGAAACTGTCTCATTCTGCCAGCCGTCCCAAAAGTGTGGCTGATGTCGCTTTCCCGATGTAAACCCTGACGTAGTCACCCGGCTTGTGACTTTCTTTGGGGAACACAACCACTTTATTCTGCGATGTGCGTCCCGAAAGTTTATCAGCGGATCTTTTTGATCTTCCTTCAACCAATACTTCGCAGGTTTTCCCTATATCCTGCTTCTTCGAGGCTGCCGAGAGCCTGTTCTGCAGGGCAATTATCTCATTAAGCCTTCTGGTCTTAACCTCTTCAGGCACATCATCCTTAAGCCTGCGGGCTGCTGAAGTTCCGGGTCTTTCACTGTACCTGAACATATATGCAAAATCGTATCCTGCCCATTCCATAAGTGAAAGCGATTCAAGATGATCCTCTTCCGTTTCGGTACAGAATCCTGCTATCATGTCGGTAGATATTGAACAATCAGGGATCGTTTCTTTTATTGCACTTATCCTGTCCATATACCATTCTCTTGTATAACCCCGGTTCATGAGTTTCAGTATCCTTGTGCTTCCGCTCTGCGCCGGCAGGTGAATATGCCTGCAAATATTCTGATGTTTCGCAATTGTCATCAGCAGATTGTCGGAAATATCCTTGGGGTGTGATGTCGAAAATCGTACCCTGAGCTTCGGGTCGATAAGAGCAACTGCTTCAAGAAGATCCGGGAACAAAATCCCTTTCTCCCCGCTATTCCATCTGAATGAATTCACATTCTGGCCAAGCAGGATCACTTCCCTGTATCCCGACCTGAACAGTTCCCGGGCCTCGCTTACAATAGTTTCCGGATTGCGGCTTCTCTCAACACCCCTTACATAGGGGACCACGCAATAAGCACACATATTATTGCATCCTCTCATTATTGAAATGAAAGCACTAACACCGTTTTTATCCATCCTTACAGGGGCTATATCAGCATAAGTCTCTTCTGCCGAAAGGATAACATTCACGGCTTTATGACCCGACCCGGCTTCAGCTATCAGATCAGGAAGCGATCTGTAAGCATCAGGTCCGACAACAAGATCGACAACTTTTTCCGTTTCAAGGACCTTCTCCCTGAGCCTTTCAGCCATGCATCCAATAAGGCCTATTTTAAGATTATGGTTCTTCTTTTTAAGGAAGGTCAGTGCTTTGAGCCTTGACCATATCTTCTGCTCGGCATTATCCCTTATCGAACATGTATTGATAAGTATCACGTCGGCCTGACCGGGCTCAGCGGTGTAACTAAATCCTTTTTCCCTGAGGACCGACATAACCACCTCACTGTCAGCTACATTCATCTGGCACCCATAGGTCTCTATATATACTTTCCTGTCCATGGTATTTTTCATGTGCAAAATCTTCTATTCTTCTTATTGCCAATTTCCACCTTCCGCCTTCCGCCTGTCCTCCATGGCCACAAAAGTACATAAGCCCGTTGAAGTATTAAAGAATTATTTAATTTTGCACAGAATAAATACTTATACATATATGTCAGGTCACAATAAATGGTCTACGATCAAGAGAAAAAAAGGGGCTGCAGATGCCAAGAGAGGCAAGATGTTCACAAAAGTTATCAAGGAGATCATTATTGCTGCAAAGGAAGGGGGAGGTGATCCCGACCTGAATCCCAGACTCAGGCTGGCAATTCAGAATGCGAAAGGCGTCAACATGCCCAAAGATAATATTGAGCGTGCAATAAAGAAGGCAACGGGTGCCGACTCGGTAAGCTACCTCGAGACTACTTTTGAAGGATATGCTCCCGGTGGTATAGCTGTATTCGTTGAATGCCTGACAGATAACAACAACAGAACGGTTGCTTCGGTAAGGTCGACTTTCAACAAGTATGGCGGAAGTCTGGGCACCAACGGTTCTCTCAGCTTTCTGTTCAACAGGAAAGGTATTTTTACCATCGAAGCCGAAGGTGTCAATGCCGAGGAACTGGAACTTGAAATGATCGATGCCGGAGCCGAGAATTTTGAACTCGAAGGCGATACCATTACCATTACTTGCGCCATGGAAGATTTCGGCAACGTAAGCAGGAAACTGGGTGATCTTGGAATTGAACCGGAAGAGTCTGGGCTCAGAAGAATACCTAACGACACAAAAGAACTTGACCTTGAATCGGGTAAGAAAGTGATGAAATTTATCGATGCCCTTGAAGACGATGATGATGTTCAGAACGTTTATCACAATCTCCTTGTTACTGATGAACTGGCTGAAGCACTCGACCAATAAATCTTTTTGATGAACAGGATTGTACTTCTTCTATTAACAGTTTTTCTATTATTCTCCTGCAAAAAGAATGAAGACCATAATATTATATGGGAGAAGTCATTCGGAAACGGGCAGGCCTTTTTTGTGGGGCAGACTTCCGACAGCGCTCTGATTTGTTGCGGAACCCTTTCAGGTAAGCCATTTATTATCAGGTATGCCTCCGGCATGGTCGCTGAAGCTGAATACACATCCTTATCCTACGGTAGTTTTACTTCGGCATGGTGGTGCAGCGATTGTTTCATTGCCGCCGGGAGCAGTGAAGGTAAGATGCTTGTCGAAAGGATAGATCCCAACGGTATTCATGTATGGGATACAACGATCAGCACGGATTTTGAAATTGAAAAAACATCACTGATACATGAGGGGAATGGTAATTTTCTTGCAGTAGGAACAGGCAAGGCAGATTCCTTCGACAACAATGAATCAGGTATTTTTTTCGTAAGGATCGACACATCCGGGAATATAATCAGTGAAACCGTGATAAACGGATCAGGATTTTTGTCAGCCGGACAGGCATGTTCAGATCAGTCCGGCAACATTTATATTCCCCTGACTGTCATGGCAGAGGGTGTCAAGCCTAAGGCAACCGTCGCCCGTTTCAGCAGTGCACTGAACAAAATATGGGAAACGGAGCTTTATAATAATCCCGATTATTCTGCCACCTGTCAGGCTGTGGTTACCGACGGGTCGGGTATGCTCTTTGTAACAGGTGACATGGAAGCATCAAACTCCTCCGGGGTATTGAAGAACTCATTTCTGGCTTCTTGTGCTGCCAATGGGGAAATACTGTGGAAGCGTTACCCGGAAAACTCAAATTCGGGAGCTGATCTTCTGTGGAGGGAAGGAGAACCGCTGACTATGCTGAACCGCAATTGTTTCATCATCAGGAAGGTAAATCCTGACGATGGTTCTGATGCAGGTACCATAAGAATGTTCAGTCAGTGTGACTCCTATACAACTGATGCCTTTGGAACCTGTTTGACTGACGATAGTAACGGAAATTTTGTATGTGCCGGATCGATGGGTGGAAATTTCTATATTGCAGTCAAATCTTCGCAATAACAGCTATATTTGCAGCATGCTCCGACAGACAATTGCCCTGATATTATTTGCAGGCTTTAATGCCGGCCTCTGCAGTGCCCAGGCATTCATCAGGACTGAGGATCTGATATCACGGTCCGGCAATAAGGGAGAGCTGACAATAGTGCAGAATCCTGCCATTGACACCCTGATAAGCAGGCATATAAGTTCAAACAGGAAGTATCGCACCTCCGACGGACGGCAGGGTATGCCGGGATTCAGGATACAGATATACTATGGTTCCGTAAGAAATGCGCGTGATGAAGCCAATAAGGTTATGCTTCAGTTTCTTAATAAATTCGGGGATAAGAAAGCCTATCTTCAGTACCTCGATCCGGGATGGTATATGGTGAGGGTTGGAAATTACCGGACCCGGACTGAAGCCTACGACGATTTTATGGACATAAGGAAAGAATTTCCCGACGCCTATATCGTACCCGCAGTTATTATTTTCCCCGATCTGATCAAAGATTAAAATGAGTGACCCGGTAAAACATGAATGCGGCATCGCGATGCTAAGATTGCGGAAGTCGCCAGGATATTATATTGATAAATACGGAACATGGGATTACGGTCTTCAGAAGATGTATCTCATGATGGAGAAACAGCATAACCGGGGACAGGACGGGGCAGGAATAGCAGGGATAAAGCTCACAGTGGAGCCTGGCAACAGGTATATCTTCAGGCAGCGTTCAAACCGCCCTGATCCGCTGAGAGAAATATTCGGACTCATCTATGAGGACATCGACAGGATACTGAATGACGGGAAGGGCAATCATCATGATCCTTTGAGCCTGATTCAAAAAATTCCATTTGCCTGTGATGTTTATCTTGGGCATCTGCGTTATGGTACATATGGCAATTATAAGATCGACTATGTTCACCCTGTGAGCCGTGAAAATAACTGGCGGTCAAGAAATCTGGTTATGGCAGGGAACTTCAACCTTACAAATGTCTCAGAAGTGTTCGACCATCTTGTCGACCTGGGACAGAATCCCATCGATTTTTCTGACACTGTTACGATCCTTGAAAACGTAGGCCACAGGCTCGACGAAGAAAATGAGAGGCTTTTCAGACATTTCAAGGACGAGGGTTACTCGAAGAAAGAGATATCACCTCTTATAGAGAGTAACCTCGATCTGGCAACAGTGCTTACGAAGGCAAGCAGGAACTGGGACGGCGGATATACCATGGCGGGAATGGTAGGTCACGGAGATGCTTTTGTGATGCGCGACCCGGCAGGAATAAGACCTGCATTCTATTATATTGATGATGAAGTTGTTGTGGTAGCATCGGAACGTCCTGTCATTCAAACAATCTTTAATGTCCGGACCGACCAGGTTGAAGAGCTTCCTCCTGCACATGCATTGATAGTAAAGGCCTCGGGAGAAAATGCTATTGTACGGTTAAGAGAAGCAGCAGAAATAAGAAAATGTTCCTTCGAAAGGATCTATTTTTCCCGGGGTACTGATAAGTCGATTTACCGGGAAAGAAAGAAGCTTGGCGAACTGCTCACACTACGTGTACTGAAAGCTGTTAACCATGATCTCGACAATACGGTTTTCTCATATATACCAAACACGGCTGAAAGTGCATTCTACGGACTTATCAAGGGTGTGGAGGATTTTCTTAACAGATCGAAAACAGAGACGATACTGGAACGGGGGAAGTCACTGTCGCGCGAAGAACTAGAAGCCATAATTAACCACAGACCCAGGGTTGAAAAAATCGCCGTCAAGGATGCAAAACTCCGGACTTTTATTACAGGCGACAATGGGAGAGAAGATCTTGTTGGCCACGTTTATGATGTTACCTACGGAGTGATCAGAAGAGGTGTTGACAACCTTGTGGTAATTGATGATTCAATAGTTAGGGGAACAACTCTGAAGAAGAGTATAATAAAGATTCTCGACAGGCTCGACCCTGCAAAGATAGTGATTGTCTCTTCTTCCCCACAGATCAGATATCCTGATTGTTACGGGATAGATATGGCGAAACTCGGCGACCTGATAGCTTTCAGGGCTGCAATCGAACTTCTGAAGGATGCGGGAAGGGATTCATTTATAGGAAGCCTTTATGAGGAAACTCTCGGGGAGAATCTAAAACCTGTAGATCAGATAAGGAACCTGGTAAAAGAAGTTTATAAGCCCTTCTGTCCTGATGAGATATCAGCAAAAATTGCATCCATGCTCAGGACTGAAGACATCAATTCAGAGGTGGAGATAGTATTTCAGTCGATAGAAGGCCTTCATGAAGCTTGTCCGGGACATACCGGCGACTGGTATTTTACAGGTGATTATCCCACGCCCGGGGGCAACAGGGTTGCAAACCGGTCATTCATAAATTTTGTCGAAGGGAAAAATGTGAGGGCTTATTAGTGGTCGCGTGAAAACCAGGGAATCAGGAAATCCTTTTTATATGAAGCCAGGTGCCTGTTTATTTTCTCAACATAAATATCCCTTAGAGTTATCATTATGCCAGTCTCTTCAACATTCCCGAAATGATGGTTGATAAAGGTGCCGAAGGTGCGCATCGTTGGTGAGAGATTCATGTAGGCATTGATAAGCGGAGGAATGGTTTCACCCAGGTTCCTGACTTCAGTGGAAAGGATCTTGTAGTCTTCCTTGTAACGCCAGCTTCTGAATATCTTCTTCATTTCCTCCTCATGAAGGTCTGTAATGGCCGGTTCTTTTGGAACGACAAGGTTTTCCGGGTCACCGAAGTGCTTTTTCAGAAAATAGAGGATCATATTTCTCGCATTCTGATTGAAATGCTGATACATTGTGACCTTGCCGAAGAGATATTTAATATGATGGTTTTCAAGAAACAGCGCACCCAGTCCGTCCCAGATATTATCAAGAGCAAAAAGACTTTTCCTGCCCATTGCCCTCGACTGGTATTCTGGTTGGACAAAGGACCTTCCCAGTTCCATCATATGAGGGAAATACTTGCCAAGGAATTTTTCTGAAAAGTTAAAATAAAGAGAGGAAGCCAGTTTTGTGATGTCGCAAAGAACACAATCCTTCTCCGGAAAATAGTAGCGATAACCACCAACTATTTCCCTGTTGTCAGGATCCCATACTATCAATTGCTTCTGAGGATCAACAGGTGCAATATCAAACTCATCAATGTCGACAGACTTACCTGTTCCGCCGCCGGCATGACGGAAAGTAATCTCCCTTACCCTGCCCACTTCTTCCATCAGAACCGGTGAGGAGTTGTTGTCAAAAATATATACTTCATTATTCCCGTTGTTGGTCCTGCGAAGAAGCCTTTCGGGTGTCAGTTCTGCAATAATCCTGTCGAGAGATTGCCTCGGAACTATCTGTTCCATTTCCATCATGTTGATGTTTTCTTCGAATATATTTACAAAAAAGTCAGATGCAAGTTAGTCTTTTTTTAAATCCGTCAAAATCATTTTATGGCCGATTCAAGTTCATAGGTTTTGGACATTACCCATTCGGCCCACCCCGAATGGCTTTTTGATGAATCGAATGTCTGCCAGGGTATCTTTTCCCCGAAAACCAGTGAAATGCTTTTTTCCTTCTGGCTGAACATTTCGTGAGGGAGGAAAAGCATCTCAATGTTGGCTTTTATCCCCAGAGCTGTTCTCAAATTCGAGAGGTTATAAAAGAAATCAGAGTTACGACCCGAAAAATATGCCGGGATAACATCTCTTTTATGTTGTATCGCTTTGGTGATAAATGTTTTATGCCATTTAAGATCCCTGACCGAACCGGCTTTTTTCCGGGAACATAATCCTGCAGGAAAATATAGTATCTGGCTGTCTGAAGCAAAAGTCTCTTCCAGCAGTCTGATAGCGTCCTTTGCCTGAGCCCCGTGTTTGTTAACGGGGAGGAAAATACCGGATAGATTTTTAAGGTTCATAAGGAGATCATTAACAGGAAACTTTATGTTGCTGTAATACTTTCCCAGTTCATTCATAAAAACAAGCCCGTCAAGTCCTCCCAGCGGATGATTCGAAACGAAAAAATATCTTCCCGATGAAGGGATGTTCCCGCTTCCGGCAACAGTGTAGCTAATGCCCATTGTCTCAAGAGAGGCTCTTATAAAATCAGTGTCCCTCAGATGTCCGTGGTCCCTCAGGATCATGTTAATGTCGTCCTGATGAATTATACGCGAGAGGTATCTTATGAGAAAGCCGGGAACGGCTTTTGCCAGAGAAGGATTTTTTGTTCGGAGCACTTCTCCTACGTCTATCTGAAGAGGTTCTCCTGCCGTTTTTGATCCATTCATCCCGAATCAGAGATTTTATTGAAGCAGACAAAGGTATTATTTTTTCAAATATGTAGTTCACAGATAATTGCATCCATTCAAACGTTCATCCTGTTCCTCGTCCGGGTGTAATGCATTAACTATAACAATATCAGGCATATATGTCGTTTTGTAATTTTATTATGGCCGCGATATGCGGGTTTTTACATTAATCCCTGTAAAAAGTTTTCAACAGTAAAATAAAAAAAGTGGGGCAAAGTGGGGGAAAGTGGATATTTTTTCTTTATTTTAGCCTTTTAATAATAAGGAGGGAGAATGGCCACATTTATAGGCGATTATACATGTAAGGTGGATGTCAAGGGAAGGATAATCCTTCCAATGGCATTCAAGAAGCAGATGCCTGCAGATGCATGTGACCATTTTGTTGTACGAAAGGACATTTTTGAGGATTGTCTGGTGCTTTATTCGATTGTGGACTGGAACAGGCAGCTTGAGAAAATCAGGAAAAGGATAAATCCGTACAACAGGGAGCACAACAAGTTTCTCAGGAACTTTTTCATGGGTACAGCAGAGCTCACTCTCGACAATAACAATCGTCTCCTGATCCCGAAGCGCCTTCTCGATGTTATCGGAGCACAGAGAGATGTTGTCCTGGCCGGGCAGGATGGAAGGATTGAGATCTGGGCGGCAGATGTTTATGAACATACCGCTATGCCTGCAGATGAATTTGCCGACCTGGCAGAGAAGCTGATGGGAGGAATAACCAACGGGGCTGAAGAGTGATGGCTTATCATATACCTGCACTGCTGGATGAAAGTATTGAAGGGCTGAATATCCGGCCCGACGGGGTGTATGTTGATGTTACCTTCGGTGGCGGGGGCCATTCGCGGGAGATCCTTAAAAGGCTTGATAAGGGAATGCTTATAGCTTTCGACCAGGATGAAGATGCAAGGGCTAATCTGCCCGACGATTCAAGGCTGATATTCCTCGATCAGAATTTCAGATTCCTGAAGAACAATCTTATGTTCAACGGTGTCACCAGCATTTCCGGCCTTATAGCTGATCTGGGAGTTTCCTTCCACCAGTTTGATGAATTCCATCGCGGATTCACCTTCAGGTCAGATGCCCCTCTCGATATGAGAATGAACAGAAAGGGAACCACAACAGCAGCCACTCTTCTTAATTCACTCGATGAAACCGCTCTTGCTGATGTGTTTTACAACTACGGCGAGCTGACAAATTCAAGGAGACTGGCAGCGGAAATAATGGCGGCCAGAAAGGAAAAACCTCTTGAATCCGCAAATGATCTGGTGTCGGCGATAAAAAAACTTTATCCTCCACATCAGGAGAATAAGTTTCTGGCAAAGGTCTTTCAGGCACTGAGAATAGCCGTTAACAACGAGATGATATCCCTGAGGGAAATGCTCTCACAAGCCCTCGAAATACTCTCACCCGGAGGAAGACTTGTGGTCATCACTTACCACTCACTCGAAGACAGGATGGTAAAAAATTTCATGCGGGCGGGCAATTTTGAAGGTATTGCAGGAAAGGATTTTTATGGACGAAGCGAAACTCCTTTCAGAATGATAACTAAAAGGGTTGTGACTCCTTCGCAGGAGGAGATAACCAGGAACAACCGTGCACGCAGTGCAAAACTGAGGATAGCTGAAAAGATCTGAATGATGGCAAACAGGGGAAAAGAAAATAATAAGGTAAAATCAGGCAGCTTCATTAAGGAACTTCTGAGCGGAAGCATGATAACCGAGAAGATCATCCTCAGGAACCTGTGGTATGTTCTTCTTCTGACTTTTCTTGCCGCCATCTATATTGGTAACAGGTTCCATGCTGAAAAGACCACCAGGGAGATCTCCCGCCTTCAAAGGGAGGTAAAAGACCTTAAGGCTGAGTCGCTTGCAACTTCGGCTGATCTCATGTACCTGAGCCGCCAGTCGGAGGTATACAGGCAGGTCAGGGAGCGGGGACTGAACCTGGAGGAACTGAAATCCCCGCCGTATAAACTACTTGTCGATAAAAAATAAGGAATGTCGGTACGCGATGAAATAGTATGGAGGACTGGCGTTGTATACATCACAATTGCCATTGTTGCCATTGTCATTGTGGTACGTATACTCTTTCTTCAGACAATACAACATGGCAAATGGTCAGCCATGGCTGAACGCTATGTCTATAACACTACCGAAGTACCCGCCAACAGGGGCGATATTCTCGCGCACGACGGACGGATCCTTGCCAGTTCCGTGCCTTTTTACACGATTTACATGGATACCCGCAGCACCGGCATGTCGGCCGAAACATGGAACAAGGGCATCGACGGCTTGTCGGCAGGTCTTGCAAGACTTATCGGAGGCCATTCGGCAGCAGGATGGAAATCGGTTATCAGCGAGGCAAGGAGAAGAGGAGACAGGTACTTTCTTATTAAACGAAGAGTCGAATATGAGACCCTGAAAAAACTGAAGGAACTACCTGTTTTCAGGGAAGGACGATTCAGAGGAGGACTGGTGGCACAGCCGGAGAACATCCGTATTCGTCCCAACAGCGAACTGGCGGCACGTACAATAGGCTATCTGAATCTTGGAGAGGAAGGTACCGAAGTAGGTATCGAAGGTTCTTTTGATGAAGACCTTGCCGGCCGGAACGGAAAAGTCGTCAGACAACGCCTCGCAGGCGGCGACTGGCTGACAATAAACGATGCCGGTACGGTAACATCAAAAGACGGCAACGACATACTCACAACAATTGACGTAGACCTTCAGGATGTTGCAACCTCGGCACTTCGGACCCAGCTGAAAAAGCATAATGCCCACCACGGATGTGCGGTGGTGATGGAGGTGAGAACAGGCGATATCAGAGCTATTGCCAATCTGGAACTAGGAGATGACGGTAACTACCATGAGTTATATAATTATGCTGTCGGGGAAAGCACAGAACCCGGATCAACATTCAAGCTTCCTGCACTGATGGCTGCGATCGAGGATGGCGTAATAGATACAGGCGATATTGTTGATACAGGAGACGGTAAGATAAAATTCTATGACCGGATCATCAGAGACACCAAAGAGGGAGGTTATGGCAAGCTCACGGTAAAGGAGGTATTCGAAAAATCTTCCAATGTCGGAACCTCGAAACTGATATGGGATAGTTACAAAGACGATCCAAAAGCATGGGTAAACCGGCTTTACGCAATGAAGCTTAATGAAAAGCTGAATATTCAGATCAAAGGTGAAGGAACCCCTCTGATAAGATATCCGGGTGAAAAACTCTGGTCAGGGATTTCACTTCCCATGATGTCATACGGCTATGAAGTTCAGCTTACCCCCCTTCAGATCCTCACTTTCTACAATGCTGTAGCCAACGACGGCAGGATGATGAAACCACGGTTCGTGACTGCAGTGATGAAGAACGGTAAAGTCATCCGGCGCTTTGAAACTGATGTGATAATCAATTCCATTGCCTCCAGGCCGACAATAAAAAAAGCCAGGGCTATGATGGAGGGTGTGGTTGAGAACGGAACCGCCACCAACCTGAAAAATTCACATTACAGAATAGCCGGTAAAACCGGAACAGCACAGATAGCGAGAGGAAGAACAGGGTACAGATCCGGACAGCGCATTTCCTACCAGGCTTCTTTTGTCGGTTATTTTCCTGCCGAAAACCCTCTCTATTCATGCATAGTGGTTGTTAATGCGCCGTCAAACGGCGTTTATTACGGCAATGTGGTTGCAGGAAGTGTCTTCAGGGAAATTGCCGATAAACTGTATGCCACTAATTTCTTCCGCGATTTTCGCAGCGAGGATCTTGTTGCTGAAGATAAAATCCCGGAGGCAGGAAATGGTTACAGTTCCGATATACACAGGGTGCTCAGCGAGCTGAGCGTAAAACATAAAAGACCATCGGGAACAGATTGGGTTGCCACGCGTGAGAGCGGCGATACTGTAAACATTCGTGAGGTGAGTGTAAAGGAAGGTCTGGTTCCCGATGTGCGGGGCATGACTCTCCGTGATGCAATATTCCTCCTGGAAAACTCGGGATACAGGGTAAAGTTCAACGGCAGAGGAAGGGTCAGAAGACAATCGCCCGAGCACGGATCGAGATATTATGAGGGACAGGTGGTCTCACTTGACATGAATATGTGACATGAAAAAACTCAGGGAAATACTGACAGGGGTGAAAATTCTTTCCTTTCGCGGAGATGATAATACTGTTATACATGATATCACTTTCGATTCGAGGAAGGTCAGGCCCGGTTCTCTTTTCATAGCCGTCTGCGGATCGAAGAGCAACGGCCATGATTTTATTCCCGACGTTGTGAGATCGGGAGCCACAGCAGTTATTTGTGAAGCTCTTCCGGAGAACGCTGCAGAATCCGTCTCATGGGTACTTACCGACGATTCGGCCAAGGCTCTTGGTATTGCAGCCGCGAATTTTTATGGAAATCCCTCTTCATTGATTAAGCTTACAGGAGTTACCGGCACAAACGGAAAAACTACCATCGCGACTCTCCTCTACAGGCTTTTCACCGAACTCGGATACAGGTGCGGCCTCTTTTCAACGGTGTGTAATTATATCATCGACAGGCAATTGCCGGCCACTCATACCACTCCTGACCCTGTTCAGCTTAACAGACTCCTTGCTGAAATGGCAGATGCCGGCTGTGAATATGCATTCATGGAGGTAAGCTCTCATGCCATCGATCAGAAGCGTATAGCAGGACTTCAGTTTGGGGGTGGTATTTTCACCAACCTGACTCACGATCATCTCGATTACCATAAGAGTTTTGACAATTATCTGAGGGCGAAAAAGACCTGGTTCGACAACCTTTCCGCCAGTGCCTTTGCACTTGTCAATGCCGATGACCGTAACGGAATAGTGATGCTTCAGAACTGCAGGGCCCGGCACTACACATATTCTGTCCGGGGGATGGCCGATTTCAGGTGCCGGATCATCGAACAGGGTTTCGAAGGAATGGGGTTGAAAATCATGGATGAAGAGGTGTGGACAAGGTTTGTCGGAGACTACAATGCATCCAATCTCCTCGCTGTGGCAGGAGCAGCAGTGCTGCTGGGCTCCCCGAAAGATGAAATTCTGAAATTACTCAGTAACCTTAGTCCTGTTGCCGGCAGGATGGAAGTGATAAGATCGGACGACGGAATAACAGGAATTGTTGATTACGCTCATACTCCCGATGCATTGCTTAATGTTATCGGAACCATAAACAAGGTACGCAGCGGCGATATCAGTCTCATAACGGTTGTAGGTGCCGGTGGCGACCGCGACAGGACGAAGAGACCTGAAATGGCTGCCATTGCCGCAGAGGGAAGTACAAGGGTGATCCTCACATCCGATAATCCACGGACTGAGGATCCGGAAAAGATACTCGACGACATGGAAGCCGGAATAGAACCCCCCATGAAGAAAAAAACACTCAGGATCACGGACAGACGACAGGCTATCAGAACAGCAGTATTGTCAGCCCGTACCGGCGATGTGATCCTGGTAGCAGGCAAAGGCCATGAAGATTACCAGGAAATAAACGGAGTGAAACATCATTTTGACGACAGGGAAGAGGTCAGAAAAGCCTTTTCGCAACGATAAAATAATATACGGGATGCTGTATTATCTGTTTAAATATCTCGACACTCTTAACGTTCCCGGAGCGGGGATGTTTGAGTACATATCCTTCAGGTCAGCTGCAGCCGTAATTACATCCCTGCTGATCTCTCTTCTTATAGGCAAGCGGATAATTGAACTCCTCCGTAAAAAACAGGTTGGTGAAGTGGTACGTGATCTTGGACTCGAAGGGCAATACCGCAAAACCGGAACACCTTCGATGGGGGGAATAATAATCCTTGCCTCAATAGTGATACCGGTTCTTCTGTTTGCCAGGCTCGACAACGTTTATGTTCTGCTGATGATCCTTACAACCATCTGGCTCGGAATGATAGGTTTTGTTGATGATTACATAAAGGTGTTCAGGAAGAATAAGGAAGGTCTGGCAGCTAAATTCAAGATAACAGGTCAGGTAGTCCTGGGCCTCATCATAGGACTCACACTATTTTTCAGTGATGAAACTGTAATTGTCGAAACAACAAATGTTTCAGGTCTCTCGGTGACGGAGAGGACAGAACTTGTAGAATCGTCGGTTTCAGACCTGCCCTCCGACAACGGTGCTATAAGGAAGAAATCGACCAAAACCACCATACCCTTTGTTAAAAACAATGAATTTGACTATTCATGGCTGGTGGGATTTATCAGTGAAGAGAACAGACAATTCTGGACCTGGCTTGTTTTCGTACTGGTGGTTATTTTCATTCTTACTGCCGTTTCGAATGGAGCCAATCTGACCGACGGCCTCGACGGTCTGGCGACAGGCACATCAGCGATAATCGGGACAGCTCTTGCCATACTGGCATACGTGTCGAGTAACATTATCTATGCCGACTACCTTAATATCATGTTCATTCCGCGGTCGGAGGAGCTCGTGATCTTTGCCGCTGCCTTCATAGGAGCTACCATTGGCTTCCTATGGTATAATTCTTATCCTGCCCAGGTGTTCATGGGCGATACGGGTTCCCTTGCCCTTGGAGGGATAATAGCTGTATATTCCATAGTAATAAGAAAGGAACTTCTCATCCCTGTTCTGTGCGGTATTTTCCTGGTGGAAAACCTGTCGGTGGTAATACAGGTCTCCTGGTTTAAGAGGACAAAGAAGAAATCCGGAACAGGACGGAGGGTATTTCTAATGGCACCCCTGCATCATCATTACCAGATGAAAGGATATCCGGAACCTAAAATAGTCACAAGATTCTGGATAGTTGCGATAATACTTGCAGTGCTGAGCATAGTGACACTGAAGATCAGATAAAAAATGAAGAGAAAGATAGTCATACTGGGTGGAGGAGAAAGCGGGACCGGTTCAGCAATACTGGCCCTGAAGCAGGGTTTTGACGTCTTCCTTTCCGACTCTGGTACTATCAGAAACAACTACCGCGACATTCTTGAAAGCCATAAGATACAATGGGAGGAAGGTAAACACAGTGAAAAGAGGTTACTTGATGCTGACGAGGTTATAAAAAGCCCCGGGATCAGAGAGGATGCACCGGTAGTGCTGAAGCTTCGGGAAAAGGGGATTCCCGTGATTTCGGAAATTGAATTTGCAGGCCGTTATGCTTCAGGTAAGAAGATATGCATAACCGGGAGTAACGGTAAAACAACTGTTACCAGCCTGATATACCATATCCTCAAAAAAGCAGGTAAAAATGCGGCCCTTGCCGGTAACGTAGGGCATAGCTTTGCCATGGCTGTCGCTGAAGGTGATCATGATTATTACGTTTTAGAGCTCAGCAGCTTTCAGCTCGACGGAATGTTCGATTTCCGGGCCGATATAGCGGTGCTGCTCAATATTACCCCAGACCATCTCGACAGGTATGATCATGACATCCGTAATTATATTGATTCCAAATTCAGAATTATCCGTAACCAGACTCCGTCGGACTTCCTTATTTACTGGGCTGATGATCCTGTCATAAGCCGGGAACTTGAAAATCGGAATCCGTCAGCAACACTTCTTCCCTTCTCCGACAGCAAATCGGCTTACATGGCAGCTTATATCAAAAACAGCGATCTGATTATCAATTACCACCATAAAACTAACCTTATGACCATTCATGAACTGGCGCTGAAAGGCCGTCATAACACTTACAATTCAATGGCTGCTGCCATTGCCGGCAAAGTGCTTAACATCCGTAAAGAAGTCATCAGAGAGAGTCTGGCCGATTTTCAGGGGGTAGAACACCGGCTCGAGCCGGTAATCAAAGTAAGCGGAATAAGTTTTATTAACGATTCGAAGGCCACAAATGTAAATTCAACATGGTACGCCCTTGAATGTATGGAAACAGCTGTGGTGTGGATTGTAGGAGGTATCGACAAGGGGAATGACTATTCCGAGCTATTTAATGTTGTGAAGCAGAAGGTAAAAGCTGTCGTCTGCCTGGGTAAGGATAACAAGAAAATAAAGGAAGCCTTCAATGATCTTGTTCCGACGATAGTTGAAACCGCTACTATGGAGGAGGCGGTGAGGTCGGCCTATTATCTTGCTAAAAAAGGAGAGACAGTACTCCTGTCTCCGGCATGTGCCAGCTTCGATCTGTTCAATAACTATGAAGACAGGGGCAGGCAGTTTAAGGCAGCCGTAAGAAATCTATGATTTTTTAATATATGCAGAAGAGCTTGCTGACACGGACATTTAAAGGCGACAGGGCTGTTTGGGGCCTTGTAGTCCTCTTTATGATTTACTCTCTTCTGGCCGTTTACAGCTCTTCTGTAGGTGTGGCTTTCAGAAGTTATGGCGGAGATACAGGCTATTTTCTCAGGAGCCAGCTAATCATGCTCCTCCTTAGTCTGGCAGTGATTGTGGTGGTATCTTATCTGCCTTACAGGATTTATTTTTCAATGGCAGGACTCTTTCTTATAATTTCGGCAGGATTGCTTGTACTTACCCTTGTATTCGGGGCAAGGGTCAACGAGGCAACACGATGGCTTTTAATACCCGGAACAGGATTCAGACTGCAAACCAGCGACGTGGCTAAGGTCGCCCTTGTGATCTATATTGCACGGACATTGTCGAAATATCAGAACGAGCTGACGAATTTTGGTCTTGTGACAAGATTGTTCATCATTCCGACAGGCATTATCTGTGCCCTGATAATGCCTGAAAACCTGTCAACAGCTGTCATGATCTATGCGATAGTTATTGTGATCCTGTTTATTGGAAGGGTGCCTTTCAGATTTCTGCTTGCCTACTCTGGAATGGCACTGGCAGGAGTCATACTCTTTGCCCTGGCGCTGACGCTTGTGACCGATGACAACAGGGTGGAGGTATGGAAAAACAGGATCGAAAATTATTTTTCCGGAGATTCTGATCCCGATGAGGATTTTCAGACAAACCAGGCTAAAATAGCTATATCAACAGGAGGACTTTTCGGCAAGGCTCCGGGGCGAAGCACCCAGAGGAACATGCTTCCGCAGTCAAACTCCGATTTCATCTTTGCTATAATAACAGAAGAATATGGGCTTCTTCTGGGCGCCATCCCTTTACTGCTTGCTTATATGATACTTCTTTTCCGGGGAGTGACGATAGCAAAGAAATGTGACACAGCCTTCCCGGCTTTCCTGGTACTGGGATTGATAATCATGATAGTCATACAGGCTCTTGTTAATATGCTGGTTGCCGTCGGACTTTTCCCCGTCACCGGACAGACACTGCCGATGGTAAGCTGGGGAAGAACATCTGTATTGATGATGAGTTTCTCAATAGGTGCAATCCTGAGTGTAAGCAGGGTGGTGAATGCTAAAATCAGCAATGAGGAGTTGCCCTATGACGATACCATTGAAGAAGGGAGGAAAATATGAGTAAGTTGCCTAAAAGGATACTTATTAGCGGAGGAGGAACGGGAGGCCATGTTTTTCCGGCAATTTCAATTGCCAATGCAATAAGAAGAATGGAACCTGATGCTGAAATACTATTTGTCGGTGCAGAAGGGCGCATGGAGATGGAAAAAGTCCCTGCCGCAGGCTATAAAATAGTCGGCCTTCAGATTGAAGGTTTCCGTCGTAGCCTGCATCCCGGCAACCTCAGGGTTGTATTCAAACTCCTGAAAAGCCTTTTTAAAGCGCGCAGGATTATATCAGGTTTTAAACCCGACGTGGCTGTTGGCGTGGGAGGTTATGCAAGCGGACCGGTAATGAGAGAAGCAGGCAGATTGGGTATCCCGTTGCTTATCCAGGAACAGAACAGTTACGCCGGAGTGACGAACAAGATACTGGCCGGGAAGGCATCTGTAATATGTGTGGCATACGAGGGCATGGAAAGATATTTTCCAGCATCAAAGATCATCAGAACAGGTAACCCGGTGAGGCAGAATTTTGACAACCTTCAGAACTACCACGATGAGGCACTTACCTTCTTCAGGCTGAAAAAGGGGCCTCCCGTGATCCTGGTTCTCGGAGGCTCACAGGGTGCCGGAACACTAAATAACAGCCTCTCGCAGAATATTAATAAGTTAAGCACATCGGGGTGCCAGTGGCTGTGGCAGACAGGGAGAAACTATTATGAGAAACTTAAGGCGGAGGTGACAGGTGAAGGAGCAGAGAACATTTCGCTCCAAAGCTTCATTAACAGAATGGATTACGCGTTTGCGGCAGCCGATATCATAATTTCAAGAGCCGGAGCAGGAACGATTTCTGAACTTTGCCTCGTGGGAAAACCGGTTATCCTTGTCCCCTCCCCAAATGTGGCAGAAGATCACCAGACAAGAAATGCCCTGGCTCTGTCGTACAAAAATGCAGCTGTTGTAATAAAAGACGAAGATGCTGTGAAGATACTGGTGGATGTAGCTGTGAACCTTACTAAAAATATTGAAGAAAGGAAACTCCTTTCAGCCAATATCCTGAAGATGGCCGACAGGGATGCTGATGTGAAAATAGCTCGGGAAGTATTAAAACTGGCAGGAAAATGATTGATATTGAACGCGTTGAAGGATTCTATTTCGTCGGAACTGGAGGCATCGGGATGAGTGCCCTGGCTCTCTATTATGCCGAAAAAGGATTTATCGTCGCGGGATATGACAGAACCCAGACACTTATCACATCTTCACTTCAGGAGCATGGCTGTGAAATTTCATTTAACGACGATCCAATAACGATCCCGGCATTTTTTACTGACAGAAATAATGTGTCTCGTATTGCCGTGGTGTATACACCGGCTATTCCTGCTGAAAACCGCATATTATCGTATTTCAGGGACAACGGATTCAGAATGTTCAAGCGTTCTGATCTGCTCGGAATGCTCTCAGGCCAGACCGACACCATTGCCGTGGCTGGAACTCACGGAAAGACAACCGTTTCGGCAATGACGGCACATCTGCTGCAGCAATCTTCCATTGGTTGTTCCGCATTCCTCGGGGGGATATCAAAAAATTACAACTCAAATCTTATCACCGGCAACAGCAACTATACGGTAATGGAGGCCGACGAATACGACCGGTCTTTCCACCGTCTCAAGCCTCTTATTGCCGTTGTGACCGCTCTCGACCCCGATCATCTTGAAGTATATGGTGACCATGCAGCAATGATCGATGCATATAATGAATTCTTCAGGAAGATCAGACCTTCGGGAACACTTATATGTAATTACCGTATCCGGGAAAAGGCTTCCCTTCCCGCGGGAATTAAACTATTCACCTATGGCAATGAAACTGAAGCTGATTACAGCTATTTCAATGTCAGGAAACAACAGGGACAGTATGTTTTTAACCTGAAGACTCCCGACAGGATTCTCAGCGATATCGTTTTTTCCTTTCCAGGAATAATAAACATTGAAAATCTCACAGCGGCTGTCGCTGCAGCCCTCCATTGCGGCGTTACAGAAAGAGAGTTAAGGAAAGCATCTGCTTCATTCACTGGTGTAAGGAGACGTTTCGACATCAGGATCAACAGGCCGGGACTTACATACATAGACGACTATGCCCATCATCCAGAGGAGATAAGAACATTTATAGCCTCGGTGAGGGAATATTTCGGAGAAAGAAGGACAACGGCCATATTCCAGCCCCATCTGTTCACAAGAACGAGAGATCATGCCGACGGTTTTGCAGCAGTACTGGATACTCTCGATGAAGTTATTATTCTTCCCGTTTATCCGGCACGGGAAAAGCCAATTCCCGGGATCACATCCGGAATGATACTTGACAGAATGAAGCTTGTCAGCAAAAGATTGATGAAAATGGAGGAGATCCCGGAAAGCATCGATCCGGCGCGGACCGATCTCATAATGACAATAGGTGCAGGCGATATTGACAGACTTGTGGGGCCCCTCGAGAAAAGACTTGGAAAGGAGGTGCAGGCATGAGGACAGTTCTGAAACTTGTGCTTCTGATCCCTGTTCTCTATCTCTTTGCGATACCGGTATACTATGCTCTTTCATGTTCGTCGGTAATATGCAGTGATATAAATATTGAAATAGTGGATTCATCAGACTATCATTTTGTTACAGAGCAGGGCCTGCTTAACCTGGCCCGCGGTAACAATGAAAAAATAGTTGGTCAGCCACTCGGAAATGTACAGGTGGGCGATATTGAGAAAAGGATAAAGGTGCTTCGTGAACTGAGAGTGGCAGAAGTTTATACCACAATAGATGGCACAGTTCATCTGTACGCCGACCAGCGTGATCCGGTATTAAGGATAATCCCCGATTCAGGAGGAGATTTCTTTCTCGATGAGGAAGGATACATCTTCAGGAAAAGGAACCTGTACAATCCCCGGCTTCATATTGCCGGAGGCAGCATTGATCTGAGCGGTCTGGTGCTTCAGAACATAAGCATTTTCGACACTTCAGCCACTAAAACGAATACTCTCCGGGATTTGTATCACTTTATTAAATTCATAGATAAAGATGCTTTCTGGTCGGCACAGATCGACCAGATATATATCGATAACCGTAACAGGGTTGACCTTGTACCACGGGCAGGTTCACATATAATTCACCTCGGAACTTTTGAAAATTATGAAGGGAAACTGAGGAACCTGGCTGCCTTCTATGAGAAAGTCATGCCTGAGGCCGGATGGAACAAATATTCCTCAATTAGCCTTGAATTCAGGGATCAGGTTGTATGCAGAAGAAGACAATAATAACCATATTTAATCTATATGAGCGTGAAAGAACAGTATGTAGCAGCAATCGACATTGGGACAACAAAGATTGTCGCCATTGTCGGCAGAAAGAACGAGAACGGCAAAATTGAAATTCTCGGTTTGAGCAAAGCCCTTTCGAAAGGTGTAAAGCGGGGAGTTGTGATGAACATTGAAGATACCGTAAACGCTATCCAGACAACCGTGGAAGATGTTCAGGTAAGGTCGGGGGTCAGGTTCTCGGAAGTGTTCGTAGGCATAGCAGGGCAGCATATCAAAAGTATGAAGAACAGAGGGTATATTATGCGCGACAATTATGAGGATGAGATAAAGAAGGAGGAGGTCTTCAGGCTCATAGAGGATATGCATAAGATCCATATAGAGATTGGAGAGGAAATCATTCATGTAATACCGCAGAATTTTATCGTCGACAACGAAACAGGTGTCAAAAGTCCGATAGGCATGTGCGGAAGACGCCTTGAAGCCAACTTTCATATCGTCATCGGGCAGGTTGCAGCCGCAAAAAACATAGAGAAGTGTATAAGGAAGACAGGCCTGAGCGTAAGGGATATGATCCTTGAACCTCTCGCCTCTGCCGAAGCTGTCCTTACTGACGATGAAAAGGAAGCAGGAGTAGTCCTGGTAGATATCGGAGGAGGTACGACGGATGTGGCCGTTTATTATGACAATATAATCCGTCACACAGCCGTGATACCCCTTGGAGGGAATGTCATTACCAACGACATCAAGGAAGGATGTGCCATCCTTCACCGGTATGCCGAACAGCTGAAGCTCCAGTATGGTTCTGCCCTGGGCGATATAGCTCCTGAAGACAAGGTGGTATCCATTCCCGGAATCAGCGGCCGGGAACCCAAAGAGATTTCCTTCCGGAGCCTTGCATACATTATCCAGTCGAGGATGGAAGAGATTATCGATTTCATAAATTTTGAGATCCAGAATTCCGGTTATGCCGACAGGATTGCTGCAGGGGTAGTCATTACAGGCGGAGGTGCGATGCTGAGACATCTGCCGCAGCTTATGAAATTCAAGACAGCCATGGATGTGAGAATAGGTTGTCCCAACGAACATCTTGCAGGATCATCCAGGACCGAAATCAACCAGCCGATGTTTTCAACCAGCGTGGGTTTGATCATGAAGGGCTTTGAATACCTGGAGACATATAAACAGTCGTTCAGTGCAGGCCGGGATGATGTTTATACAGCTTCTCCGGAAGAACAAAAAGATACCGAGTCTGAGTTCGCCGGAAGTGAGCCCGAAACAGCTGAACCCGGAAGGCAAAAACTTACACTGGCTGAAAAGATCAAGGCTGTTATGAAGGAAATCTTTGAGGTCGAGGACCAGAAAATAAGCTGAAAAAAAACAACTACATGAGCCTAAAGAAAATACTGTTCACGCATAAAAATAAATCAGAGATGGAAATGGCAGACGATATAATGAACTTTGATCTTCCCGTTGAGATGTCTTCTATCATTAAGGTGCTGGGTATCGGTGGTGGAGGTAACAACGCCGTAAATCATATGTTCGAAAAAGGCATCAGGGATGTAAATTTCGTTGTTTGCAATACCGACCATCAGGCTCTTCAGAAAAGTCCGGTGCCGGTGAAGGTACAGATAGGACAAACACTGACCGAAGGTATGGGAGCCGGAAGCCAGCCCGAAAAGGGGAAGAAGGCTGCCCTGGAGAATCTCGACGATGTGATGAAAACCCTGGGTGGAAATACCAGGATGGTTTTCATTACCACCGGAATGGGAGGTGGAACAGGTACGGGAGCCATACCGGTAATAGCGAAAGCGTGCAGGGAGGCAGGTATACTTACAATTGCCGTTGTCACCCTTCCGTTCAAGTCGGAAGGGAGGGTAAGGATACGTTATGCCATCGACGGGATAACCGAACTGAAAGATCATGTCGATTCCCTTCTGGTGATAAACAATGAAAAGCTCAGGGAAATTTACGGTAACCTGGGAGTCTCGAGCGCCTTCACAAAAGCCGACGATGTACTTACGACTGCAGTGAAGGGAATTGCTGAGATCATAACTGTTACCGGATATATAAATGTCGATTTTGCCGATGTTGAGACAGTGATGAAGGACTCAGGGGTGGCAATTATGGGAATGGGTATGGCAGAAGGAGAAAACAGGGCTCTGAGGGCTATTGAAAACGCCCTGGCGTCACCATTGCTGAATTCAAACGACATTACCGGTGCAAAGAGCATTCTGATAAATATATCATCGGGGAAGGGTGAACATGAGATTACTATGGATGAGCTTGGTGAGATAACTGATTACATGTACGATGCTGCTTCCGATGATGCTCTCATTATCAGAGGTCTGTCGCAGGATGAAGACCTCGGCGGCAACATAAATGTTACGGTTATCGCCACAGGCTTTGAGGCAAATAGCCTGTTCCAGCATTACAGGCCGAAAGAGAAAAGTAAAGTTGACCTTTTTGCCGATAACACGATAGTGCCCCCAAAAGTTATAGCCGAAAGAAGTGAAGGAGAAATTAAAGTTCTCGAAAGAAAAAAGAAATCCATCATCTCTGATTTTGATGATGAGAGTCAGGGTATCATCGATTTCGGTAACCTTTCACACGAGAATGAAAACCACAGCAGGGGCAGGAAGCAAAGTACCGGCGAAGAGGATGATGAAAACAACGAAACCACGCTCAAAAAGGTTAAACATATTCAGAACATCCTCAGGAAGGAAGGGCTGTCAAATAAGACCATAAAGGAAAATATCGACACTTTTGAAGATGTACCTGCCTATATACGTCGCAATATGCCTGTAATAACATCCGATAAAAAATCAGACAGCAAGTTGTCAAGGTTCACTCTTACTTCCGACGACGAGGAAGGTCCTGTGCTGAGGGAGAATAATGCATATCTGAATGACAATGTCGATTAAAGAATCGGGCTGAGTATTGATCAACCGGTTCCTGGACCCCTCCGACATAAATTTTCCTATATTTGCGCTGATGAAAAGATGCATGGTCATATTTTTGTTTGCAGTTGCTTCCGTATGCCTCTTTGCACAGGGCCAGAAAAATACCGGACAAAAAAGGATCATCAAACAATGGACCCTGTCTGACGATCTCACTGAAGAAGTAGTCCTTCCTTTCGATACATTATTTCATCTCTTCCACAGGTACAGGCTTGCCGACAGGTATTCTCCCCTGAACATTACCCTCGGAAATTATGGTCTTCCCTTTTACCAGATGAACTTTTTCGACCGTATTACCGATCCTGATAAGTTTCTCTATGCATACTATTACCCGGTGATGCATCACCACGACAAGACCATCTTCATGAATACACAGCTTCCTTTTACCGAGATGGTCTGGTCGTACGGCGCCCCGCGTGAAACATCGGAACAGACTTTCAGAATACGTCATTCCCAGAACGTAAACAGGTTTCTGAACTTCGGCCTCATCTATGATATTATCTATTCCCTCGGTCAGTATAATTACCAGAGGGCAGAGGATAAGAACTTCACTCTTTTTTCATCATATACCGGCCAGAAATACAGGCTTTACGCTTCTATGGGGATTAACAACCTGCTGGCGTATGAAAATGGAGGGATATCAAACCCGGAAGAGCTTAAGGATCTTCAGACCCGCGATGTTCAGGTCAACCTTGGAGGTCTTAACAATGCCAGAAGTCAGCTTAAAAACCGCAATTATCTTATTGTCCAGAGGTATACCGTGGGCGGAGGAGCGGTGAAAACCGATACAGCAAAGAACGCGATCAAAGGATCTTCGGGACTTAGCGGAACTTTCTCACACATATTTACATATGACCGGAACAGGAGGACTTATTCCGACAGTTACCCGTCTTCCGGGTTCTATGATTCTATATACATATCGGGAAATTCAACCTTCGATTCACTGCTTTTCAGGAACATGACGAACACTGTCAGATTCGATTTTTCTACTGACACTTCCAGGAAACTGAGTGTGGGCGGTGGTGTTGGAATCAGGAACGAGATACGACGCTACAGCCAGATCATCCCGACACACGACTCATTGCTGGCCGACACCTCAGGATGGAACCGGACAAGCAACGTATTGGTCGGGAAGCTGTACAACAGCATCGGAACAAAATTCAGGTGGACAGCCTCAGGGGAACTGTTTTTAACCGGATACAGGGCAGGCGATTTTGAGATCAGGGGCGACATGTCCAAATCCTTTGACTGGGAAAAAGGAGCAGCTTTATGGATTATTAACGGATCCGTACTCAACAGGCAGCCTTCTTTCTGGTTCGGCCGCTGGGGAGCTAATAATTTTGAATGGAACAACAACCTTAAGAAGGAATTCAGGATTGATGTGGGAACCACCTTTTCATATCCTGCCCGCAGAACTGAACTCAGGTTTAACTATGCCATAATAGACAATTACACCGACTTTAACACTGACGGACTGCCGTCACAGCATGGAGGCGGGCTTTCGGTTGCTGCACTTATGCTTAGCAAGGAGGTTAACGCATGGAAATTTCACCTCGCAACCGATTTACTTGTACAGCAAAGCAGTAACAGGGAAATCCTTGATCTTCCCCTGTTCGCAACACGAACTGCACTTTTCTTTGAACATCTGTTCAGGTTCAAATCGACAAACGGACGCCTCAATTTCCAGATAGGGGCAGATCTGAAATATAACACCCCCTTCCATGCATACACATATATCCCTGCCACCGGCAGGTTTTGCAGACAGAACGACATAAAAACCGGAAACTACCCTTATATCGATGTTTTTGTAAATATCAAGCTGAAGAGGGCACGGATATTCGTCATGTATGACCATCTGAACTCGGGTCTGACAGGATATGAATACTTTATGACACCATCTTATCCTCAGAATAACAGCATGTTACGCTACGGTATTGCATGGACTTTTTATAATTAAAAAAAGTTGTATCTTTGCACCCTGATTTTTTCAGGCTTAGGTATTAACTAAAAGAAAGATTTTGATTAGAAAAAAGATAGTTTTATTTGTATTTCTGACAGTTCTTTATATTTCATGTTCGGAATCCGGTAATCAGACAATTCAGACTCCTGTTTCCTTCGATCTCGAAGAAGTGATAAGAAGGGGGAAATTAACAGCCGTTTCGGATTTTAATTCAACCAGCTATTTTCTTTACAAGGGTGAGCCCATGGGCTTTCACCTGGAATTGTTGCAGGAATTCACCGCTTATCTTGGAGTAGACCTTGAGATAATAACAGAGAACCATCCCGACAAGGCGATTGAATTGCTCAACAACGGGAGCGCTGATCTTCTGGCAATGGGGCTTACAGTAAACTCATCCAGGAAAAGAGTGATCCGTTTCACCGAGCCCATTCTGGAAACCCGCCAGGTCCTGGTTCAGCGGAAACCCCGCAACTGGAAATCAATGACCGAATCGAATCTCAACAGGCATCTTATCAGGAACCAGCTCGATCTGGGCCACAAGACAATATATGTACAGGAAAATTCGGCACATGCTTCCAGGTTAAAAAGCCTTGCTTCAGAGATAGGAGACACAATCACCATTATTGAGGTGCCCCTTGAGCCGGAACAGCTTATCAGAAGTGTTGCAAAGGGTGAAATTGATTATACAGTCAGTGATGAGAATGTTGCCCGGGTAAATGCCACTTACTATCCTGATATCGATGTTAACACACCGGTCAGCTTCATGCAGAAGATAGCCTGGGGTGTGAGGAAGAATGATTCCGACAGGCTTCTGGAAGCTCTCGACACCTGGATTGCCGGATACAGAAAAACGAAAGACTTTGCTCTCCTTTATGCGAAATATTTCAGAAACTCACGTTCAGGGCTTATTGTGAAAAGCGATTATTATTCACTGGGTACAGGGAAAATATCGAAATGGGACGATTTGCTGAAAAAAGCCAGTGCTGAAATAAACTGGGACTGGAGGCTGCTTGCATCGCTTGTATGCCAGGAGTCGAGGTTCGACCCCGGTGTTGAATCGTGGGCCGGGGCATACGGACTGATGCAGATAATGCCGGAGACGGCAGACAGGTTCGGCGTCGACATTAAGGCCTCGCCCGAGAATAATATTAAAGCCGGGATCATGTATATCAACTGGCTCCATTCGATATTTGATCAAAGGATAGAAGATGAACAGGAGCGGATTAAATTTATTCTTGCATCATACAATGCCGGGCCGGGACATGTCTTAGACGCCATGAAGCTGGCTGAGAAAAACGGCATGGATCCCCACAAGTGGAACGACAACGTTGAGAAATGGCTCCTTAAGAAATCAGATCCTCAATATTACAACGACACGGTGGTTAAAAGCGGTTACTTTAAAGGTACCGAGTCAGTCAACTTCGTAAGGGATATACTCGACCGCTACGAACATTACAGCAACATGATACCGGTAACTGTCCCCAGTCTGGCCGGGATTCTTGTAAAATAGCGTTAGGCTTTCCTGTCAGTCGTAGCGTATTGCTTTAACCGGAGTAATTCTGCTGATAAGCTTCGAAGGAACAAGAAGCATCAGAAGTATTATTGCCATTGTTCCTGCATTCAGGAAAACTATATGTAGCAGATCGAGATTAACAGGAACTGTCTTGATATAATATGAAGAAGGGTCCAGGGTTATCAGACCTGTCTTAAGTTGAATGAATGCCAGGCCTGTTCCGATAAGGTTGCCCCATAATAGCCCTTTGACAATAAGATATCCGGCCTGGTAAAGAAAGATATTTCTTATGGTGAGGTCATCAGAGCCAAGTGCTTTCAGGATACCTATCATATTTGTCTTCTCGAGGATCAGGATAAGCAGGCCTGAAATGAGGTTGAAGCCTGCAACAATCAGCATCAGGATGATGATGATTATCACATTCACATCCTGAAAATTCAGCCAGTCAAATATCTGAGGATATTTCCTCCGGACGTTTGTAACCCTGAAATTCTCCTCATCCTCAGATATCCTGTATCCGACGGCGTCGCTTACAGCTTCCGTCATCTCTTCGAGTTTGTCAAAGTCGTCGATAAATATCTCGAAACCGCTAACCTGGTCTTCCTTCCATCCGTTCAGCCTTTTTATATGTGCTATATCGCAGAAAACGTACATCTTGTCAAATTCTTCCAGGCTTGTTTCATAAATACCGCTTACGGTAAACTTTCTCTGCCTTGGAGGATCCTGTACAAAATACATTGCAAAAGAATCGCCGGTTCTGAGCCTGAGCATATCCGAGATCTTTTTGGATATTATCACCTCATCTGTCCTTACAGTGTCGGTTACGGTAAACACCCGGCCATCGACCATGCATGTCGAGAAATATCCCCAGTCGAAATCACTTCCCACACCTTTCAGTAAAACGCCCTGGATCTCCTCGTCGGTCTTAATAATTCCGGCTTTGGTCGCAAAAACCTGTATATGCCTGATTCCGGGTATTGTTCTGATTTTTTCAATGAAGCGCTGGCCCTGGCTTACAGGTGCTGTTTCGAGAGAGTAATTGGAGTCGAAATTGACGATCTGAATGTTTGCTCCGAAGCCCACAACTTTATCCCGTATCTCCTGCTTGAAACCCGTGAGTATCGATACTGCCAGTATCATCACTGCAAGTCCCATGGCAATACCGATAACAGCAATTACATTTATAGGTCTTGAGAAGGAAGTCCCCTCGCGCCTGCCCCTGATGAGGCGTTCTGCTATGAAATAGGGAAGGTTCATCGTCGCTTAGCGGATTCAAAATTAGCAAAATCTCTGTGCATCCACAGAGAAAAGAGTTAGTTTTACCACAGAAATTATGTCACCATGAAACTCCTGCTTCCTTTTTTTCTGATTGTAAGCTTTGCAGTTACATCCTGTCCGGCAGTGAAGAAGACTCCATTACCGGGTGTTCTCCGTTATGATGAATATGCCGGACTTCTTGCGGGAAGGTCTGTGGCTGTAACTGCAAATCAGACTTCCATGGCCGGAGAAGTTCATATCGTTGATTTTCTGCTTCAAAGAGGAGTTGCAATAAAGGCTATTTTCGCCCCCGAGCATGGATTTCGTGAAATGGCAGATGCCGGAGAGGCGATTATCGACGGGCGTGACGCAAAGACGGGACTTCCGGTAATTAGTCTTTACGGTAACCACAGAAAGCCGGCTCCTGATGACCTCAGCGGCATTGATGTGGTGATATTCGACATTCAGGATGTGGGAGTGCGATTTTACACTTACCTGGGGACACTTCACTATTTAATGGAGGCATGTGCCGAGAACGGTGTGAAATGTCTTGTCCTGGACAGGCCTGACCCGAACGGATTTTATGTCGACGGGAATGTTCTTGATACCGCCTACTCGTCTTTTGTCGGAATGCATCCCGTGCCTGTTGTTCATGGGATGACCGTGGGAGAATATGCAGGGATGATCAATGGGGAAGGCTGGCTGAAAGGAGGTGTTAAATGTGACCTTACAGTCATCAGCTGCCTTGATTACGATCATGGTATCTTATATGAACTTCCGGTTCGTCCCTCACCAAACCTGCCGAACCAGAATGCCGTTTACCTCTACCCGTCGATATGCTTTTTTGAAGGGACAACACTTTCACTGGGAAGGGGAACACCATTTCCATTCCAGGTTTACGGTTCACCCCATCTCCCCGACAGGGGATTCAGTTTCATACCCGTGAGCATGCCGGGGGCAAAAAATCCGCCGCTGATGGGTGTAAAATGCTTTGGCACAGACCTGAGAAATGCACTCGGTGAGGGATTGGTCCCGGATAAAAAGATCAACCTCGACTGGATCATCAATGCATATAAGGATTATCCCGAAAAGGAAAAGTTCTTTACCTCTTATTTTGACGTGCTGTCGGGAGGACCGGTGCTGCGTGAACAGATCATTGAGGGAATGACTCAGGAAGAGATAAGAGAGACCTGGCAGGAAGGCCTTAATAAATTCAGGGAACTCAGGAAGAGATATCTTTTATATAAGGAATGACTCGCGGGGACTTATCCCCAGGCCCTGAATTATTCAATTCTTCCCGGATAAACCCTGAGGGCTTCTGCAAGAACTTCCATGGCATTGGTGAGATCATCGATGTTTAGGACATAGGCTATCCGTGCTTCATTTTTCCCCAGTCCGGGGGTGGAATAAAAACCTGAAGCCGGGGCTATCATGACAGTCTGGTTTTTGTATTCGAACTCTTCCAGGATCCAGCGTGCGAAAATGTCTGCATCATCCACGGGAAGCTTCACCACAGTGTAAAATGCACCTTTGGGTTTTGGACATACCACACCGGGGATCCTGTTTAATGCTTCCACCATGAAATTTCTGCGGGAAGTATATTCAAGGTTCACCTCTTTAAAATATTCCGGGGGAGTATCTATTGAGGCCTCACCGGCGATCTGTCCCAGTCCGGGAGGTGAAAGTCTTGCCTGGGCATATTTGAGGGCTGTGGCAATAACCTCCCGGTTCCTTGTCACGAGAGCGCCGATGCGCACGCCGCATTCGCTGTAGCGTTTGGAAACAGAATCGAGCATTATCACATTTTCATCCACTCCTTCAAGATTCAGTGCTGAAAAATGCCCGGCGCCGTCGTAGCAGAATTCGCGGTATGCCTCATCTGAGAAAAGAAACAGATCATGCTTTTTGATTATTTCACCCAACTGACGGATCTCATCTCCGGAGTACAGATAACCTGTAGGATTGTTGGGATTGCAGATAATTATACCCCTGGTACGTGGTGTGATCTTCTTTTCTATTTCTGCTATCGGGGGTAGAGCGAAATCATTCCCAATGTAGGACGTAACCGGAACGATCTTAATTCCTGCCGATGTAGCAAAACCGTTATAATTTGCATAGAACGGCTCGGGAGTGATGACTTCATCACCGGGGTTGACACATGAGTTAAAGGCAAAAAGAATAGCTTCCGATCCTCCGGTTGTAATAAGGAGATCGGTGTAGTCGATCTTAATGCCTATTCTGTTATAGAAACCTGCAAGTTTTCTCCTGTATGATTCATTGCCGGCCGAATGGCTGTACTCAATCACTCTTGAACCCAGGTTACGTATGGCATTCAGGGCAACATCCGGTGTTGGGATATCGGGCTGGCCTATATTGAGATGATATACCTTACGGCCTTTTCTTTTGGCTTCATCGGCATAGGGAGCCAGCTTCCTTATCGGTGAAGAGGGCATTGCCTTTCCTTTGTCGGATATTGATGGCATGATAAGATTTATTAATTCATGGAAGCCCAAAGGTACTAATAACAAAGCAGAATTTGTTTGACAAATCTCATGGATATCATTATCAGCTTGTGTGAAAAGAATGATTTTTCCCTTTACCGGTGAATGCTCTTCAGAAACATGCCTGCTACCTTCCTGTCAGAGTCCTTTTCAGGTCTGGCTTATCACGTATGACGAATTTTTATATTTTTGCGTTTTCATCCCTGCGGATATTAATAAACCTGATTCGATGGAAATTCCGACAAAATATGAGCCTGGCCGAGCAGAGAGCAAATGGTATGACTATTGGATGAAGCATGGTTTTTTCAGAAGTGTTCCTGACGGGAGAGAACCCTATACCATTGTCATTCCTCCTCCCAATGTAACAGGAGTTCTGCACATGGGTCACATGCTCAACAACACCATTCAGGATGTGCTTGTGAGAAGGGCGCGCATGCTTGGGAAAAATGCATGCTGGGTTCCGGGAACAGACCATGCTTCCATTGCAACCGAAGCCAAGGTTGTGGCAAAACTGAGAAGTGAAGGGATCAATAAGAACGATCTTACCCGTGAACAGTTTCTTGAACATGCATGGGACTGGACACATAAACACGGCGGTATCATTCTTGAACAGCTGAAAAAACTTGGAGCCTCCTGCGACTGGGAAAGGACTCTTTTCACCATGGACGGGGATCGCTACGATTCTGTTATTAAAGTCTTTGTCGATCTGTATAATAAAGGATTGATATACAGGGGAGTAAGGATGGTAAACTGGGATCCACAGGCAAAAACCGCAGTGTCGGATGAAGAAGTTTACTTTACAGAGGAGCAGTCAAAGCTTTATTATGTAAGGTATAAAATAGCCGGATGGAATGATTATGTTACGGTTGCAACAACAAGGCCGGAGACTATTCTTGGTGACACCGCCGTTTGTGCCAACCCTGCCGACGAAAGGTACAGGCATATAAAGGGAAGAAAAGTGATAGTCCCGATGGCAAACCGTGAAGTGCCATTCATATTTGATGATTATGTCGATATGGAATTCGGTACAGGATGCCTCAAGATCACACCTGCCCACGATATCAACGACTATGAGATAGGGATGAGGCATAAGCTGGAGTCGATAGATATTTTCAATGACGACGGTACTATCAGTGAGGCGGCAGGTATGTTTGCTGGAGTAGACAGGTTTGCTGCCAGGGATCTTGCAGAGCAGGAACTTAAGAAATCAGGAAACCTTATCAGGGTTGTTTCGTATAATAATAAGATAGGCCGTTCTGAAAGGACCCATGCCGTAATTGAACCACGGCTGTCAACACAGTGGTTCCTCAGGATGGAGGACATATCCAGACCTGCTCTCGACGCTGTCATGAAGGGCGGAATCCATCTGCACCCTTCCAAATTCAGGAATCTCTATCGCCACTGGATGGAAAATGTCCGCGACTGGTGTATCAGCAGGCAGTTATGGTGGGGCCACAGGATCCCGGCATGGTACTATGGCAATGGTGAGTGTGTGGTTGCCGGCAACGTGACGGAAGCACTGAACCTGGCAAAGGAAAGAAGCGGCGACAAATCGCTGACTGAAGCAGATCTGCGACAGGATGAGGATGTCCTCGACACATGGTTCTCGTCATGGCTATGGCCAATCACCTCGTTCGACGGCATAAACAAACCTGGTAACCCCGACATAAAATACTATTATCCTACAAATGACCTTATTACAGCTCCCGAAATTTTGTTCTTCTGGGTTGCACGGATGATCATCGCCGGGTATGAATTTATGAATGAAAAGCCTTTCAGGAACGTATACCTCACTGGTCTTGTAAGGGATCAGCAGAGAAGAAAAATGTCAAAGTCACTCGGAAACTCACCAGAGCCGCTTGACCTGATAGCGAAATTCGGTGCCGACGGAGTCAGGGTAGGGATGCTTTTATGCTCTCCTGCCGGTAACGACCTCCTGTATGATGATTCACTGCCCGAACAGGGACGTAATTTCGCCAATAAGATCTGGAATGCCTTCAGGCTTGTAAAGGGATGGAAGGTTGATCCGCATATATCACAACCCCCAGCACCCGCTGCAGCGGCAATATGGATGGACGAAGCCCTTAAGAAGGCTACGGCGGAATCGGATACGAACTTCAGGAAATTCAGGATATCGGAGGCGCTCATGATTGTATACAGACTATTCTGGGATGAGTTCTCAGGATGGTACCTTGAGGCTGTGAAACCTGAATTTGAAAAGCCCGTAGACAGCATTACCTATAAGAATACTATTGCATTTTTTGACAGGCTTCTGAGACTTCTCCATCCCTTCATGCCATTTATCACCGAGGAAATATGGCAGAAGCTTGAGCCCAGGGAGGATGGAGAGAGCATTATGATAAGCCAGATACCTCATACCAGAAAATATGATCACTCAAAGGTGGAGAGATTTGAAACGGCCAAGCAGATAATCAGTTCTGTCAGGAGCATCAGGAAACAGAAAGATATTCCCCTGAAGGAAAAACTTGTTCTTTTCATCAGAGCAGATGAACCTTTATATCATAAAGAATTTCTGCCTGTTGTACTGAAACTGTGTAACCTTGAGGAAGTCAGGTTTACAGACAGACGGGGGGAAGACTCGGTATCTTTTATGGTAGATACCTGCGAATACTACATACCGCTGAGCGGAAAAATTGATACGGAGGCTGAAGCTGCAAAAATCGCGACTGAGCTTGATTATCTGAGAGGTTTCCTCGTGTCTGTAATGAAAAAACTTGATAACAGGAATTTTGTGCAGAATGCCCCTGCGAATGTTCTGGACACTGAACGTAAAAAGAAAAGCGACGCGGAATCAAAGATAAAACTGCTGGAAGAGAGGCTGAAAGAATTAAGGAACAGATAGACTCCTTATCCTCCGTGATGGGTTCAGTGAATCACCTTTCTGACCAGGTAATTTTCATTCACAGTAGCAAGCTCCCAGCCGCTGTTGATAACAAGATGCCATCCCTCGCCTTCGATACGGTTCCTGTCGGCCTTATATCCCTTCGAGGTTATCCGTACATATTTCAGATTATTGGAAACCAGGCACCCGCCTTTTTCGACTGTCAGTTTCCCCCAGTTATCAGAAACCCTTATTGCACTGTATAGAGTTCCGAGGGTATCCATGGGGTGGACATCCGAATCTTCAAAATCGAAGTAGGGACTCTCAAGCTCAAAGATCACGACGGGTTTTTCAGTGAAGGTGCTGGTAAGCCTGTGCAGCCGTGATTTAATTTCCTCAGTCCTTTGTGCCTCTTCTTCCTGGATCGAGCTGATATCGTAGTTCAGGGCAATGCTTCCTGCAACATCGCGGCAGACTTCAGGTAACTGGATATCGTACTTATCCATGATTTCCCTGCTCAGGTCGACATTTTCGGAGCGTATTGTTGTGAAATCATAGCCCCTGCGATATAGAAGATTGGCATACAGTGCCCCGGTAAGAGCTCCGTATGATCTTGTAAAAGAAGGCATTGAATAAGTCCGGTCGAGAAACTCCAGCAGGCGTTGCTGATTCTCCTCAGGACTGTCTGTCGAAAGAAGGATGTAAGTGAATGCTGCCAGTCCTTCATAATTTTCGAACTTTATTTCATCGCTGATATACCCGGGGTACATTTCTCTTTTAGATCCCTTGAAAACGAGAGCATCTCTTATTGCCACCCTCTGTTCCTCTCCTTCAGATGTAACAGCTTTTTTAAGTGCTTTCCATTCGAGCTTAATCCAGAGTCGTGCATTTTTTTCATCGACGTAATTTCTTATGAAGCCCGATGAAGTGTACCCTATTGATTCCTGGTAACAGTGGAAAAGTGCATGTACAGCCCTGTTGATTATGCGGAACTCGTCTTCCTGAACCGGAAGGGGTGCCATTGCATAGAGTGTCCCGCCATAATAGACTGCAATGTTGTTAACAAGAAGTTCCCGGGGATAGGTTCCCGTATATACTCCTTCCCTTAATTTTAAAAGCCCCTGATGGTCGGGTTGATTTGCAATAATTTTCCTGGATGCCCTGTCGACGTACATTACCGGACCGTAAAGATTTTTCCCCCAAAGTTCTCCGTTGTCCCTGTTGCAAACGTTTTCTACCTTCCTGAAATATGCGATAGCTTTTTCAGGAGTCAGGTATATGTCCTGTGCTTCCTCCCGGCATCCTGCAAAAAGAAGAGGCACAATCAGGAACATCCATTTATTCATGGGCAAAAATTTTCAGTTCCAAAAATAGTCAAAAAAAACTATTGTAGGAATCTTGTTGAGTTACAAATCCGAAATATGACATTTGACATGGAGCCGTTGGTTATAAATATCTATTTTTACTTTTCTAAAAATAACCGTTAAGTATATGGTGAACAATGAAATATCGATGAATCCCAATGATCTTGCCAGATTCCTGCAGAAACCTGCCAGGGATTTCACCCGTGATGATATAGTCCGTTTCTTGGAAGCCCGGAATATTTCGATGGTAAATTTCAGGTACATTGCTGAAGACGGGAAACTCAAGACACTCAATTTTGTTCCTTACAGCAGGGAACACCTGATATCAATACTCACTGCAGGAGAAAGGGTTGACGGCTCAAGTCTCTTTTCCTTCGTGGAATCGGGATCGAGTGACCTTTACGTAATTCCCCGTTACCGTACGGCCTTCCTGAATCCTTTTGCTGCAAATCCTTCGCTGGAAATACTATGTTCATTCTATAACAGTGAGGGTAAACCTCTGGAGAGTGCACCCGAATACATTCTCAGGAAAGCATATACGCGGTTTACGGAGAAGACCGGTTTAAAGTTGAGAGCCTTTGGGGAACTGGAATACTATATCAAATCACCTCACAACAACCTTTATCCTCTTGTTGACCAGAAAGGATATCACCAGGCCAAACCTTTTGCCAAATTTGAGGAGATGAGGGTGGAAGCACTTGATTATTGTGCCAGGGCCGGATGCCGGATCAAGTATGGCCATTCGGAAGTGGGGAGTTTTACCAGGGAGGGAGAAGACTTTGAACAACACGAAATTGAATTTCTTCCCGTTGAACCCGAAGAAGCTGTCGATCAGCTTCTTATTGCGAAATGGATACTTAGGATGCTTGGCAGCCGCTACGGTGTGGAAGTTAGTTTTGCTCCCAAAATAACTGTTGGCAATGCAGGTTCAGGTATGCATATTCACATGATGCTTGAAAGAGATGGGAAGAATGTGATGGTCGAAAAAGGAATCCTGAGCCCTGTTGCAAGAAAAATGATCGCAGGCATCCTTGATCTTTCAAAGGCCCTGACAGCTTTTGGCAATACCATTCCCACCTCTTATCTCAGGCTGGTACCACATCAGGAGGCACCTACAAATATTTGCTGGGGCGACAGGAACAGGTCAGTCCTGATAAGAGTACCCCTTGGCTGGAATGGAGCCATGAACATGATCAGGGATGCCAACCCTGCCGATAAAACCGGATTTCCCGATATGCCTGCCAAGCAGACCGTGGAACTCAGGTCGCCCGACGGATCGGCGGATCTCTATAAGCTGTTTGCCGGACTGGTTGTTGCCATCGGGAACGGACTTGAAATGCCGGATGGCCTGGACAGGGCAGAAAGGCTTTATGTCGATTATAATGTTTTCAGCAACCATGATGCCGCCGCAGTAAAAAAACTTGAATCATTACCTGCTTCATGCTGCGAATCGGCAGACAGTCTTCTTGAAAGAAGGTCTGTTTTTGAAAAGGACGGTGTATTTCCGGCCGGTGTGATCGACAATGTCGTAAAACGTCTCAGGGGATATGAAGACAGGGGATTAAGTGAGAAACTCTATAACAAGCCTGAGGAAATAGCTAAGTTGGTAAGTCGTTTTCTGCATTTTGGATGATGAGCGGGAAATACGAGGAACAGGATCCCCAATTTCCTATGTGGTGCTGTTTTAAGGATCCTATATGGGATTAAACTGCTTTAAGGCTCATGTCGAGGCTCTTAATATGATGTGTAAGAGCGCCTACTGAGATGTAATCGACACCGCATTCGGCATAGGACCTTACCGTTTCAAGGGTTATGCCTCCTGAAGATTCGGTTTCATATCTTCCTCCTATTATGTTTACAGCCGTGAGTGTATCACCGATGCTGAAATTGTCGAGCATGATCCGGTTTACACCACCGGTTGCCATTATCCGTTTGACATCATCGATGCTTCCGGCTTCAATTTCAATTTTTAGCGTCCTCCTGTTGTTCCTGAGGTATTCCCTGGTTTTTTCAATGGCATTTTCAATGCCGCCTGCATATTTTATATGATTGTCTTTCAGCATTATCATATCGAAAAGGCCCATCCTGTGATTCAGCCCGCCTCCAATCCTGACAGCTTCTTTTTCAAGGAACCTCATCCCGGGAGTGGTTTTACGGGTATCAAGGATCTTTGCCTTCAATCCCTCAATCCTCTTTACATATTCGCTGGTGCTGGTAGCTATTCCACTCATCCTCTGCATTATGTTGAGAACAAGACGTTCTGATTTCAGTATCGATTGCTGGCGGCCTGATACAATCAAAGCTATATCACCAGGCTTTATTTCCCCACCGTCGCCGATAAGTATCTCACATTCGAGGTCTGCGTCGATTTCTGAAAAAATTTCCTGAGCCACTTTTGTTCCGGCCAGAATGCCTTCTTGCTTGACAAGCAACCTGGCTTTTCCCTTTGCATCCCATGGGATGCATGCCAGGGATGAGTGGTCGCCGTCACCGAGATCTTCACCGATGTTTCTCAGTATAAACTCACGAAGGATTCTGTTTCCCATTTTCAAGGTCGATACGTATAAGATGGATCAGCGGGCCCTTGTCGACTGTTTTCATCAGAAAATATACACGGAAATCCCCTTTCTCGGTCTTCAGGTTCCCGATGGCATACTGGACGTCATTCTTTACTCCCTGGTATCTTATAATGAATTCTTTTGTGGGATGAGTGGCAAAAAATTCTTTCAGGATCGCTTCGGCAACATTCTTTTTGTAGAAATCCTCTTTTTGCGGAAGAAGCAGCTCTACCGTTGAGTTAAGATATTTTGAAAGTTCAGCCGCGTTGCCTGCCCTGAAGGCTACTGAGATACCTGCGGGTATCCTTGCCTGTTCCTGGAGGGAAGGGTTCACGGAACCTGCCAGAAGCGATAGTACCATAAAAACACTGATAATATTCATCTTTTATATTTTGGTTCCCGGAATGAGCCTAATCTGACACAAATTTAACATATTTCGCTAAAGAAAAGCTTTCCGTCTTTCATAATTGGTTTCAGACTTATTAATTATATTTTTGTATTTATTCCTGTGAAATATGGTATTCACAAAAGTCGGGCCAGTTTTATGAAAATCGCAATATTACAAACCGGCAAAACGACCGAAAAATTTATTTCCGAAGGTGTGGAGATGTATATGAACCGGTTGAGAAAATATTGTCAGGCTGAAATAATAACCATTCCTGACCTGAAAAATACCAGGAATATGCCTGCTGAGGAGCAGAAGCTGAGGGAAGGAAGAATGATAATGAAGACACTGGGGAAAGATGATTTCCCGGTTCTGCTCGACGAAAGAGGGAAGGAATTTTGTACAATTGAGTTTGCTGCCTGGCTTGAAGAAAGACTTCATATTAAAAGCAGGAGGCTTGTTTTCATAACAGGAGGACCCTGGGGATTTTCCGATGAAGTAAAGGAGGTCGCAGGATTTAAGCTTTCTCTTTCAAAAATGACTTTTCCTCATCAGTTAGTACGATTATTGTTTGCAGAACAATTATACAGGGCATTTACAGTTATCAGAGGTGAACCATACCATCACGAATAGCTAATAATCAGTCTGATGAAAGAAAAATACCGTCTCCGTCTGATGATAATTGTTCCGGTGCTGTTATTACTCCTGGCAATGGTGTCGGAGTCATTATATTTCAGCGACCTTGAATACAGGTACAGAACAGCCCGCTTCAACAGGATACTTCATCAGAAAGAAAAAATGACGGAGGAATGTCTCAGGAGCCTTGAATCCCTTACAGCTCATGGCGGATTGAATGACACTGTCCCGGCCAGCAATCTTCTTTCATCTGCCCGCAACAATGACATTACTGTTCTGCAGTATCTCGACAAAAAACTGGTTTACTGGTCGGATAATGATTTTGATGTTCCGATGGTATTCGATGATTCTCTTTATGCCCGCCCGATTATCTTCCTGCAGAACGGATGGTTTCTTCCGGTGACCCTGCGTTCCGGAAATGAAGCCCTGGTTGGTCTACTGAGGGTGCGAACCGATTATGAATTTGAGAATGAGATAATTAGAAGCGGATTCAGCAGGGATTTCAGGATACCTGACGACGTAAGGTTCAGCATCAGTGATGAGGGATCACAATACAGGATAAGCAACAGCAGTGAAACCTTCCTCTTTTCACTTCATTTTCCTGACAAAAAAAGTAATTCCGCCTTCATTTTTGTGCCCCTGCTTTTCTGGACCTTGCTTTTTGCCATGCTGATTTATACCGGTAATGAGATAATCAGAAGGATCCGTCCGGGGAAAAATTCAGTCGCGGGATTCCTCCTCTGTCTGACGCTTTTCACAGCAATCTATGCCTTCCTTTTGCTTACAAAAAGGCCTGCGACATTATTCAGGACAGAGTTATTCTCCTCATACCTTTTCTCCTATAATAATCTGATCCCTTCGCTGGGGCATCTTCTGGTTCTTGCTGTTCTTGGAGCCGATATGGCTTTAATGATTCATCGTTTCATCCGTCCTGAATCCACAATCTCAGGACCCCAGGTCAAAAGCCTTGCAACTGTGGGATTTTTTCTGGTTTCTGCTGCTCTGTTAACAGGCATATTCCACACTCTGTTCAGTCATCTCGTCGCTGATTCAAACATCAGCTTTGAAGCCTATAAAGTGCTGTCACTGGACTTTAATTCCGTAGCAGGATTTTCATCTATGGTACTAATGTTCGTTGTTCCGCTTCTGTTATCATTTACTGCGATCCGTACCGGTGAGAGAACCAGCAGAGGAGGAACGGGGATTGCCGTTATTTTTTCAGTTGCTGTATTGATCGCATTTTTACATCGCGACAGATCTTCACTCATTGCCGTCACCGTTTTATTCCTTCTTATGCTATTCATTGTCAGGATATCGGTGAGGAAACAAAACCTTTTGTTCAGCACACCCCTCATATTTTCGCTTCTTTTCGGACTTTACAGCCTTTATGTGATAACAGGCGGTTCGGAGAAGAAAATAACAGAGAAAATGAAAATACAGGCTCTTTCCTTCTCGACCGATCATGATCCTGAAGCCGAACATCTCATTCTGGATATGTGGCCTGCCATGATGGGTGACTCTGTTTTGAAGGGGATGATGGAAAGCCAATTTTTTCAGGCTGATCATGATATCATTTCTGATTATCTCAGGACAAAATATTTTAACGGTTACTGGGGAAATTACAATTACAGTATCTACCTGTGCCGCAGTGACGATCCGCTGAAAATAGGACAGACTAACGAGCTGATTGACAACTGCTTTGATTTCTTCAGCGACAGGACTGAAAAATACGGACACAGGCTTGCCAATACCGGGTTCTGGTTTTTCGACAATCAGGGAGGCAGATCGTATTATCTCGGCGAGATGAAATTCGGGAACTTACAGTCAACGACACATGGTCTGTTCATAGAGCTTTACAGCGATGTCAACCTTTTCCTGCCGGGATATTCGGAATTGCTTCTCGACAGGCGCTTTCGTGGTCATTCCGATATTAAGGACTATTCCTTTGCAAAGTACATCAACGGAGAGATAGTTCTGAAGTCGGGTGATTTCGCTTACAGCAAGAACGATGACGAATATATAGGCAGGGATGCCGATTACAGGATATTCAGGTCGGGCAGGTACAGCCATGTATTGTACAGGAACGGAAATGCCACGGTCATACTAAGCAGGCCGGAACTCAATGCCGGCAACCTTCTGATAACCTTTGCCTACCTCTTTGCCTTCATCTTTATCTTCGGAAATCTTCTGAGCCTTCTCATCCGCAGACCGGCGATAAACAATCTGATTAATCTGAATTTCAGGCAGAAACTGCAGATGACCTTCATCGCGATCCTTTTATTTTCATTCACACTCATCGGGATCATCATTACCCAACTTACTGTAATGGAATACCGGTCGAATCATTATGACAACATCACAGAAAAGCTTAATTCAATTTACCTTGAACTCGATTCCAGGCTGGCAGGAGAGCAAAGCCTGGAGCAAGACTGGATGAACAATTCAGGCAACTCGCTGAACCAGATTCTTATAAATTTGTCAAACATCTTCAATACCGACATAAACCTGTATGATCTTAACTGTATATTGATGGCCACCTCCCGTGCCGAGATATTTTCACGCGATCTTACAGGTATCAGGATGAATAATGTGGCGATGAACAACCTGAAATATTTGAAAAAAACCTTTTTCTCCCAGACCGAGACTATAGGTACCCTGAAGTATGTTTCAGTTTATGTCCCGTTCTATAATATTGACAATGATGTTATTGCATATCTGAACCTTCCATATTTCAGGATGCAGAGCGTTCTGGCCAGAGATATTTCCAACCTTATAGTTGCTGTTATTAATTTCACACTTCTCCTGGTTCTGATAACAACCGCACTTGCTGTTTTCATCAGCGGCAGACTTACATCACCTCTTTCTATGCTCAGCAAAGGGCTGGCATCCGTTGAACTGGGAAAGAAAAGTGAACATCTCATATACAAAGGCAGTGATGAGATAGGAGAACTGGTAAAGCAATACAACAGAATGGTTGATGAGCTTGATCAGAGTGCCAGGAAGCTGGCCGATTCAGAGCGGGAATATGCCTGGAGGGAGATGGCAAAGCAGATTGCTCATGAGATCAAAAATCCTCTTACCCCAATGAAGCTTAATGTACAGCAGCTTTTAAAATCATGGAAGGACAGAATTCCGGGGTTTGGAGAAATACTGGAGGGATTCTCCCGCAACCAGATTGAGTATATCGATAATCTTTCGTCAATAGCATCGGCGTTTTCGGCATTTGCAAAAATGCCCGGAAATAAACCTGTTGAAACAGATCTTCTGGAACAGATACGTACCACACTGGAACTTTTTCTTAATACCGATAACGTGTCTTTCAGCGTTGAGTGGCCCCGTGAAAGCAAGGTAATTATCTTTGCCGACAGGGAACAACTGAGCGGGATCTTCTCAAACCTGTTCAAGAACAGCATACAATCGATTCCTTCGGAACGGAAGGGAATTGTTGAAGTCGGAATAGAGGTAGCAGGCAACAGGGTTATTGTTTCGGTAAAAGATAACGGACAGGGTATACCTGATGATCTGAAGGGGAAAATGTTCACACCAAATTTTACTACCAAATCCTCAGGTACCGGCCTTGGTTTATCGATTGTAAAGAAATATGCTGAAGGAGCTAAAGGAAGGGTGTGGTTTGAATCAGAAGAAGGAAAAGGGACCACCTTCCATGTCGAATTTCCGCTCATGTATACAGTAGAGCGTCCCGGATTATCCCATAATGAGTAATAAACTCAGGGGAATTGTATAAATATTTAGTTATATTAGCAGTTCAACTCGGCCGGATGACAGGAAAGATGTCTTGCAATATTAAGTGTTTAATTCTGAGTCTGTTATTCTTTTCAGCCAGCCTTTCTTCTCTCTATTCACAAAAGAACATCAGCGGAGTGGTCAACAGGTATGCCCGGGTGACCTCTTTCGGAACCGATTATGTAATTGTCAGTGATGATGGTCCGAATGCCGGTCAGATAGCCGGCTTTGAAGCCGGTGATACCATACTTCTCATACAGATGAAAGGTGTCAGGACCTATGTGGCTGAGGGAGTCTCATACGGAACTCTTGAAGGAACTGTCGGATTGCCCGGCAGGCACGAGTTTCTGATCGTTGAAGATGTTGATGAACCCTCTAAGAGGATAACCTTTCGCAACAATATCTCAAACACATCCTTTAATACCGATGCCTGCCTTCAGATAGTCTATGTCCCATCTTTCAATGAAGCAGTTGTAAGTACGAACCTGACGTGCGAACCATGGGACAGCCTGAAAAAGACGGGAGGTGTGCTGGCAGTGATAGCTGACAGGACACTGACCCTTAACGATTCAATAATTGTCAGTGGCATGGGATTCCTGGGCGGAGCAATATCTCCCGGCATGGGAGTATGTATTCAGGCTGATGTTGACAAAATGTACAAATATGCCTATTCCGCAACCACCGACAGTGCCGGGTTCAAAGGTGAAGGCCCTGTGTCATGGGGTTATATCTCTTCATCAAATATACCTCCAATTTATCCCTTATTTGGCAAAGGAAAGGGTTTTAATTTTTCTTCAGGCGGCGGAGGAAACGGAAGATTGTCGGGTGGTGGTGGCGGAGGTAATTACGGCGGTGGCGGAACCGGAGGACAGGAGCTTGGCTGTGCACCCAACAGACCCGGAGGTCTGGGAGGTCTTCAAATCAAGGGAACCTTCCTGGCCACGACACTGAAAAGCTTATTGCCCGGCAGCGGGGGCGGAGCCTCAACTTATATTACGGGAGGTACACCTTCTCCCGGAGGTAATGGAGGAGGTGTCGTCATAATTGTCGCCGATACGATAAACGGTAACAATTATGCAGTCCTTGCCGACGGCGGAAGCGGAGGTAAAGCCTTCGGAAACGGAGGAGCAGGCGGTGGAGGAGGAGGAGGATCTGTTGCCATTTATGGTCAGACCCTTCTGAACATGACTCTTTCTGCAAGAGGAGGCAAAGGAGGAGACCATGAGTTACTCTTCGGAGAGGGCGGTGGCGGTGGTGGTGGTCTGATAACGACCAACACACCATTATCATCGACAGGAATAGTCAGATTATTTAACGGTGGTGCCGTAGGGACACGCCCCGGAACGCCAACCGGAACAGGAGGAGGTTCGGGAGAAAGTACAACAAACTGGGTTCCCATACTCAACGGTTTTCTTTTCAATTCAATACGGTCGTCGGTGACGAATAACCAGGTCGATTCAATTTGTTCAAATGTTATCCCGCCGGTCATAACAGGTACATCTCCTATTGGCGGTTCAGGTAATTACAGCTATACCTGGCTTAAAAGCCTTACCGGCGAAGCCCCCTGGGAACCTGTATTAGGTGCAACATCAAAAGATTATACTCCTACCGCACCTGAACCTGTAACATTCTGGATAAGACGCCGTGTGGAGGATAATTCCACCTTCCTCGTCGACTCAAGCAAGGCGGTAAAAATGATCGTACAACCCGCTATTACCGGCAATATCGTCGGTAAGGATACCGTAATATGTTACGGGCAGGATCCTGAAAGCCTGATCCCACTCAATGCAGGGCCCTCAAACGGCAACGGAATCTACCAGTATGAGTGGCTTCAGAACAACGATGATCTTGACTGGCCCGGATCATCAACGGCAACAGGCACCTTCAGCCAGGATTCATACGACCCTTCATCCCTGACACAGACGACTTATTATGCCAGAAAAGTCACTTCAGGCCGCTGCCTGGACTACAGTCCTTCGGTAAAGATTACGGTTCTGCCAACGGTAACCGGTAATAATATTGTCAGGTCCGATTCCATAATATGTGAAGGCACACTGTTCGATATACTAAGTGCTACCGGTCCTTCAGGAGGTCTGACAGGAGATTACGATTTCCAGTGGCAGGACAGCACGGCGTCAGGAACATGGCAATCAACATCAGCAGCAGATATTGCAGCTGATTACCTGCCCGACACATCGAAATTTGAGACTACAGAAAAAATTTATTTCAGAAGGGTTGTCTACTCCGGTCCCGACAGTGTTTGTATAAACAGAAGCCTTCCGATCCTTCTCACCCGCTGGTTCAGTATCAAGGACAACGAAATTTCTGCCGATCAGACGATCTGCTCTGGAGATACACCGGCCGGTCTTACGGGAATAGCACCTTCGGGTGGTGATAATGTAAATTATTCATTCGCATGGCAGGACAGTACCGCCGGAGGTTTATGGAATGACATTTCATCGGTTGAGACACCATATTCACCGCCTGCACTTACCGACTCAACATGGTACCGACGCGTGGTAACCTCATCAGAGTGTGTGAATATAAGCAACAATGTAGCTGTAAATGTCCACGATCCGATTGCAGATAACTTTATTGAACCCGACACCACTATTTGCAGCGGATCGGATCCTGAAGAACTGAGGGGAAGCATACCTTCGGGCGGTGACGGTACTTTTGGATATCAATGGTATTCAAGCACCGACAATTTTGTTGCTGTGAATGATCAGGTTGCTGCGGCCGGAACACTGCAGAATTATGATCCCCCCTCACTTAGTTCAACTCTCTCGTTCAGGAGGGAAGTCATATCTGGTGCCTGCAGGCAGTTCAGTGATCCCGTTATGGTGAATGTACTACCTTCAATAACAAATAATACGATAGCTCCCGACAAAGGGGAGGTTTGTTATAATACCGTTCCCGGAATAATAACAGGATCTGCCCTCAGTGGCGGAGCAGGCGGAACTCCCCTGTGGGAATGGCAATCCAGCAATGACAATGTTCTGTTCTCAACCATCCCCGGGGCCGGCAGTCAGAACTACACACCTGCAGATCCTCTTACTGAACAAACCTGGTTCAGAAGGATAATAAGATCGGGGCCGGAAAATTGTTGCATCGATACTTCAGATGTGGCTGTTATAAACACTCTTGCGCTCCCGTCGGCAATCCTTGCTACAGTAAACGATACCACCATTTGCAGCGGATCGGATGTTGAACTTAAGATCAGGCTCACAGGAGCACCGGGCTGGACTTTGGTTTATAATGAGAACACTACCCCTGTGACTGTAAACAGCATATCATCTCCGGAACATACTGTTCTGAGGACCCCTGTAGCCACGGCTGGAGTTCAGACTCTTACATATTCACTGACTTCGCTTACCGACAACAATGGATGTGAAGCTCCCCCGGCTTCACTGACGGGTTCACGCAACACACTGTTGTACAGGAGCCCTGTGGCAAATGCCGGTCCCGACGACAGAATATGCGGTCCGGAATATACCCTCGCTGCAGTTCCTTCTGATGGAGCAGGTGCATGGACCTTCCCGCCTGCAGTTGTAAGCGGTGACCCCGGACTTTACAATACATCAATAAAAATCGATTCGTCGTTTACCACCGCTAATGTTACGTACAAATTCTACTGGGAGGAAAGTAACTGGAACTGTATTTCAAAAGATTCTGTAACAATTGTGTTCGATAACAGAATAGAAGCTGTTGATGCCGGAGAGGATATTAACATTATGTCGTTCGACAATGCAATCAGCCTTTCGGCAAGTCCGACACAGATTTTTGAGACAGGTACATGGACTGTTGAGGAAGGAACGGGAGAATTGAAGCAGGCCGGAATTAATGTAACTGATGTGACAGGACTGTCAACAGGGATAAACACCTTCAAATGGACCGTTGAGAATGGGGCCTGCAGACTTGAGGATCTCGTTACTGTTGTGATATCTAATCCTGTGATCCAGGAAGCCATTTCTCCCAACGGCGACTTTGTAAATGACACCTTACTGATTAACGGTATCGACTTCGAAACGCAGACGGTTGAGCTTACAATTCTCAACGGTGCAGGAAGCCCTGTTTATTCAACATCGAACGGTGAAGGCAGTTCCGGATGGGAAAACTGGACAGGAAAGAACCTCAAAGGTGACGAGCTCCCCGAAGGAACATATTACTACCTTCTGAAGGTGAGTTCCGGCAGGGTTCCGGGAAGAGTATCAAAGAAAAGCGGATTCATAATACTTAAACGATATTGATTTCAGAAAAAATCAGAAATAATATTCCCTGAAGAACAAGATGAGGAGAACGGCATTCATAATATCATTATTTCTGACACTGATAAACATCAGGGTGACATCGCAGGCACCTGATTCGGGAAGAATAATACTGGGCTACCCGGTTTATAGCCAGTACCTCCATAACGGGCTGATGATCAATCCCGCCTATGCCGGAACAAGAGGTTCCCTCAACGCCACCCTTTCTTACAGGATGCAGTGGATGGGTATTGCCGATGCACCCAGACTACAGACATTTTCCCTTCACACTCCTTTCAAGAACGACAAGGTGGCGCTCGGACTTGAAGCTCGTTTCATGCAGTACGGAATCTCCCGTTCATCAAATGTATATGCAGTTTATGCATATCATATACGATTTGCAAAAAGCCGCCTTTCGTTCGGGCTCAAGGCCGGAGCAGACATTTCAAACACCGACTATACAGGGCTTCTTGGCGTTTCCAGACCTGATCCGGTTTTTCCGGAGGAAGTTGTGTCATACGTTTTTCCGAATGCGGGAGCCGGAGTATATTATTCTTCCGACCGCATATTCGCAGGATTATCGGTTCCTTCCTTTCTCTTCTACCGGAGCTCGGGAGGTTCATCCACACAGGCGTACCATTCTTTCAGTGAGTACGACATCATCTTTTCGGCAGGAGGGCTGATCACATTCACACCCGACTTTAAATTCAAACCTTCAATGCTGCTCGATCTTTCGATGCATGATGCAGACAAGATCAATCAACTGGATATCAACGGCAATTTCATTATTTCTGATCTCCTTTGGGTGGGTGCTTCATGGAGGACAACCGAACAGGTTCTTGTAGCGCATCTTCAGGTAAATATAGGACAGCAGCTTATGATCGGATTTTCATACGATTATCCGGCTGGCAGACTGACAAATTATTCTAAAGGCTCAACTGAATTCATTCTCAGGTATGAATTCGGATCAAAGGTAAGTGCTTCAAATCCAAGATATTTTTGATTTATGGTGAAGCGATTTTCATATATAGCCATACTCTTTCTGATAATAATGAACTGCTCTGCCCAGGAACAGAATCCTTCTATATACAAGGTATCACGACTTGCATTCAATTCAGGCATATTCAGTGATATCTCACCCGTGGTTTTCAATGACGGAATTATCTTTTGCAGCGACCGCAGGTTCAGTGCAGTCAGAGACAGGAAAACATTTGAAGGAAGGAGGATATATAATCTGTGGTTTGCGGAAAGGCAAGACTCAGCTTCGTGGGGAAAGCCATCGGAGATAAAAAGTGAAAGAAGCTCCCTTTTCAACAGCGGACCCATGAGCATAGCGCCCGACGGTAAAACCGTTTATTTCACCAGCGATGTTGAAACCGGCAGGATAACGAAGAAACGTAAATTCATAAACCACAGCGGGATCTTCATTGCTGAGATGCAAGGTTCATCCCTTGTTTCTCTGAGACCCTTTGAATATAATAATCAGCAATATGATGTTGGACAGCCTTCATTGAGCAGGGACGGGAAATACCTTTTTTTCGCTTCCAATATGCCGGGGGGTATTGGTGGAGCAGACCTCTATTATTGCGAATGGCTTAACGGGAAATGGAGTGTTCCCGTAAACCTCGGACCGACAGTAAACTCAACGGCATCAGAGAATTTCCCTTTCATGCATCCTTCAGGAAGACTGTATTTTTCATCCGACAGGCCGGGAGGACCTGGTGGTATGGATGTTTATTATACGTCCTTATACCATGGTGCATGGGATAATCCGGTTGCTATGCCTGACCCGATAAACTCCCCCGATGATGATTTTGCCTTTATTGTCGGAGAAGATATGAGCAAAGGTTATTTTACCTCCAACAGGCAAAAGAATGACGATATTTATGCATTTTCGTCAATTATAATAAGAAAAGCATCATGCGATACTCTCATTGAGAATTCCTACTGCTACCAGATGGTCGAAGAAAATTCCATCAAATACGATTCAATACCTTTCAGGTATGAATGGACTTTTGGAGACGGAAGCCCCAAAGACACTGGTGCAGCAGTAATTCATTGTTATCCGGGTCCCGGTTCATACCTTATCAGACTCGATGCTGTTAACCTCATAACAAAGGAAGTTATTTACAATCAGAAGACTTACATGCTCGATATAGTTGATGAAGAACAGCCCTATATCACCAGCCCTGATACAGCCAGGGCCGGACAGATTATAAAGTTCGATGCAGAGCAGACAAATCTGCCGGGCTGGAATATAATACAGTATTACTGGAATTTTGCCGATGAATCAATTGCTATTGGCAAGGAAGTTGATAAGGTTTATCTAAGACCCGGTACCTACAACATCCAGCTGATTGTTACCGCTGAACCCGGGCCCGATGGTGTTATAAGGGAATCCTGCGTTTGTAAAAATATTATTATTACAGGAGATCCCTGAATTTGAAAATTTATAATTTCGCATGTTTGATGAATCTTAGTAAGTTTATAATAATTACCGTCGTTACTCTTCTTTTTGGGAGCATAGCTCCTGTTTCAGGACAGGCTGTTCCGGGTGTTGATGAGAACATTCCTTTTCTTGTGACTTTTGGCAGGCAGGGAGAAACCTCATGGGGTGATGATGACTTTTACCAGGTGTGGTTTTTCAGTATTCCACAGGATTTCAACCAGCAGTTTTATATCAGAGTCTTTGATCCGGATTGTGGGGGAGAACACGACGAAATACAGGGTGAATTTAACAGCAGGACACAATTTTCAGTGTATGGCGGAGCCGGAGTCGATCCGGATGCCAACGAGGAATCAAAGGGACTTCTTAAAGGGATGAACTACAAAGGCGGAACCCTCCTTGCTTCAAGAGTCTTCGGAGGAGAACCTGTTTACGATAACAAGTACTATACTTTCGGACCTTTCAACCCGACCTCAGGCGATTTAAACAATAAATGGAAGGTTAGATTATTTAAGGTTGTTATTGAAGGAATAGCAGGTGACGACGGAAACCTTTACAGATTTTTCATGAGCCGGAACCCCGATAACGACGTACCTGTAGAAGGAGGTAATGCATTTACTTATGAGTACACATTCAGGATGTGGAACAATACAATGAGCGTTTCGCATATATATCCCTATGTTGATACAGGAGTAATTTTTATCAGGCAAAAAAACTTTGACTGGGATGATGACGGCCATATCCTGGTGGTTTCGAGGTACAAACAGGGTATAAACGCCACGATCTCAAATGAAGATAACTGGGAGGAATCAAGAATAACGATAGATCCTCTGGAAATTGGAGCTTCGCTAGATTTCCAGTTTCATAAAAAACAAACCCTGGTGAAAAACAATAATGTCGTGATCACTACCGAAAACCAGTATGGAGAGGCAATGCCTTTTTACAGCACTCCGATCGGTGGCGTTCCTGTTTATCAGCCAAGAGTTGGCGTTACCAAGATACCTAAGCCTAAAGGATAATCTGTGGAGGGGAACAGAGCAAGATCAATAAGAATTCTTATGGGTATCCTGTGGTGCCTTGTGATAGTACAGCCCACTGCCTACCCTCAGTCATATCGTTTCAGAAACTATACATCGGAAAATGGTCTCCCGGGAGAATTCATATATACCATAGTTCAGGATGAAAACGGTTATCTCTGGACAGGCACAGGAACTGGACTAACAAAATTTGACGGATTCACCTTCTACAGAATTGAATTTCCCGATAATTTTTCCGGCAGGTACACTACAGCAGCAATCAGGGATAAAAACGGAAGGCTCTGGTTCGGATGCAATGACGGGACAGTATTTTACACCTCAGAAAATGACAGGCTATTACAGTTGCCTGCGGCAAATACCCGGGAGATAACTTCCATAATTGAAGGACCGGATAATTTTATATATGTAATTCCTCAACTTGAGTCAATCCTGAAGATCGACCCGGAAAATCCGGTGAATATCACCACCTTCAAGATCGATCCTGGCATTATGATGCTCTCGGCCTCTTTTACCGGTCAGGGTGATCTGCTTCTCGGAACCCAGCAGAATATAAGCAGATGCAGCTTTTCCGGAGGCAATTTCACAATTCTTGATACGCTCAACCGTTTCAATTATTTTTTCGTCACAGCTATTGAGAAGGTGGGAGACAGCGAAGTTTATGCCGCCGCAACAAACGGGAACGGTGTCTTCAGAATTGATCTTTCAGGGGAAGAAGCCTTTATTGAAAGGTTTGATAACGATCCCCGACTGGAGACCCTTGATATCGGATCAATTTATGAAGACAGGGATAATAACCTGTGGCTGTCTACAAACGGATCAGGTCTTTTCCGGATCTCTTTTTCCGGCACCGACCAATCCTCTCCCAGTATAAAGGCTTTCAATAAAAACAACGGTCTTCCCGGAGATAATGTAAAAATGGTTTTTCAGGACCTGGAAAGCAATTACTGGATCGGGCTTTTCGGTGATGGGCTATCAGTGCTGAATTCTCTGTCATTCAGCAACCATGCTCCGGGCACAACTCCCGAAACCAACAATATAATATTTGCCGGCAAGTATGGGAAGAACAGTTTCCTCGGTACTCCGGAGGGATTCTGGCTTTACGATAAAACGACCGGTAATGCGGGATCATTCACTCCCCTCAGACAGATCACCGGCAGTCATGAGATTTCATGTTACTTTATCGATGACAGAAATAATATCTGGATAGGCACGCGCGGAGGAGGTGTTTATCTGAGAGATACATCGGGCAAACTGCGGTTGTTCTACCGTAACGGTAATTCCAGTGAGGATTATGTAACCGACATTGATGTTGATAACGACCATATATGGCTGGGATCACTTAACGGAGTTGTTATCCTGGAAAGGAACTACAGTGCCGTAAAAGTGGTCGGCCGTTACAACAATTCTAACGGCCTGCCCCATAATATGATCAACCAGATATATCTTACAGGTAATGGTACTGCTGCACTGGCAATGAAGGCTGACCGTCTTTATACTATAGATCCCGGAAAAGGGGTTACAGCCGGGAAGGCGATTATGTACGGGACTACCATGAATGAAATAGTAGCAGTATGTGAAAGTAGTGACGGACATCTATGGGCTGCAACAAAAGGTAACGGTATTTTTGAGTTCTTCAGCGATTCGCTCAGATCTTACTCAAGATCCGACATGCTAATGTCGGATTACTGCTACAGCATAATGGCCGATTCGCTCGACAGGATATGGATAGGCCACCAGAGCGGATTCTCAAGATATAACAGGAAAACCGGAGTTATGCGGACTTTCGGGAATGATTTCGCAAAAGGAGGTCTTTGTAATACCCACGCCCTCTACGAGTCATCCGATGGAATGGTTTTCATAGGGACCAACGAGGGATTTATTACTTATGATCCTTCACGTGACATCAGGGCTGCCAGTGCTCCGCTGAATAATATCAATTTTATAGCTATCAATGATTCGGTATATCCTCTGAGGTCCTCATATACGCTTCCATACAGGAAAAGATATAATATTGTGGTCAACTATGTCGGGATCCATCTGGCTGATCCGGAAAAAGTTTACTATCAGACTTTTCTGAAAAATTATGAAGAGGACTGGGCACCTCTTTCACTGGAGAGGGAGGTCCGCTATACACCCACCGACGGTCGCTACAGATTTGAAATGAGATCATTTTTTGAAGACGGAAGGACAATTGAAAATCCGGCTTCTTTCGACCTGCTGATCAAAAAACCCTTCTGGCGGACATGGTGGTTCGTTTTAACTTCGGTTTTTGTTACAATATCAGTTTTTCTTCTGATAATACGGCAGAGGGAAAAAGCCCAGAAGAAGTTACAGGCATACCTTGAAACGGAACTGGCGGCCCGAACAAGCGTTGTCATGAAACAGAAGGACAAGATCGAACAGCAAAATATTGAAATCACGGACAGTATCAACTATGCAAAAAGAATACAGTCGAGTATACTCCCCGATGTTTCAAAGCTCACAGACACTTTCAGGGAAGCCTTCATCCTTTTCAGACCGCGCGATATTGTGAGCGGTGATTTCTACTGGTTCGATAAAGTCAGTGATGAAAAGTTCATTCTGGTCTGTGCAGACTCAACCGGACATGGCGTGCCGGGAGCCTTTATGTCGATGATAGGTTCTACCCTGCTTCAGGATATCATTATACGACAGCATATAACACGTCCTTCAGAGATCCTCAAAATGCTCGATGACCAGATATTTGCGACCTTAAACCAGAATATTGAGCTCGGGGTGTCCAATGATGGTATGGACATGGTGATCTGTGAGATTAATACAAAAAAACGGCAGATGAGATTTGCTTCGGCAATGAGGCCTGTAATTATTGTTGTCGACGGAGAGACTCTTTACATAAAAGGTAACAGGTATTCAGTGGGAGGCGAGTCGGTTATGGAGAAGTATTTCGATGACCAGGAGTATTACCTTAAGGAGGGCGATACTGTTTATCTGTTTTCTGACGGGCTTCCGGATCAGTTCGGCGGTGCCGACGGGAAAAAAATGAAAATAGCACGTCTTAAGAAGCTGATTGATGATATAACTGCCCATCCGATGGAAAAACAAAAGGAGCAGGTTCTGGCTTATCTTGATGAATGGACAGGAGATTATGAACAGGTTGACGATATCCTTATGATAGGATTTCGTTTCTAAAGGGAATCTTCAAAAGTGTATATCCCGTTAAAAGAGAGAGGGATCTCACATGTAGTATCCGTGTTGCTCGTGTTAAGAGCCCTGTCCTTTACAAAAAATTCATATTTAACAGTGTCGGTATCTCCGACGTCATAAAAGGTATATAGGAATGAAACCGTAATGGTTCCTTTCAGTATTTTATTCTGGCCTTCCCTGTCCATGAAGGGGATCCTGTAGTCAGAAGGATTCAGAAAATCGTCCTCGGGTACTTCAGCGAATTGTCCTGCCGTTTTTTTGTAGAGTTTGAAAAATAGGTTTGACGTATCTGAATAATTACTTGAGGGCTGCTTTAGCCCCAGGTCACCGTCACCATCTTCAAAGTAAAAATTCAGTCTTCCTCCTTTATAGGTGTTGCCCAGGATATCTGTCGTATCGAAGACAATAAAACTTGTAAATTCTATAAAGGGTGTGTCAGGAAGGCTTTCAATCTTTTTACACCCAATCAGAGCAGTTAAAATGATTAAAACAGGTGATATGTACTTGATCCTTTTCATAGGACTGACAATTTTACAAAATTATCAAAAACCGCGCCATAAGGCTTCATTTCTTCCTGAAAAAAATTCTGAGCGGGACTCCTGTAAATTCAAATTTTTCTCTCAGTCTGTTTTCAACAAAGCGTTTGTAAGGTTCTTTTATATACTGAGGCAGGTTACAAAAAAAAGCAAATGAGGGTGCATGTGTAGGCAGTTGTGTTGCATATTTGACCTTTACATACTTGCCCTTGATTGCGGGAGGCGGGTTCCTGTTAATTACATCAAGAATGTACTCATTCAGTTCTGCAGTAGGGATCCTTCTGGTTTTGTTTGTGTTAACAGAGGCTATAAGGCTAAGTATCCTGTGAGTCCTCTGCCTGGTTATTGCCGAAATGAAGAGAATGGGATAATCGACAAAAGGAGCTGTCTTATTCCTTATCTCTTTCTCAAATGATTTCGCCGTACTGTTGTCTTTTTCAACCAGGTCCCATTTATTTACCAGAAGGATCATTCCCTTGTTGTTTTTAAGGATTAACGAGATGATGTTAAGATCCTGCGATTCAAGGGTTCTGGTTCCGTCAATCATCATAAGACAGATATCTGAATTTTCAATCGTCCTTACCGCCCGCATCACCGAATAGAATTCCACATCTTCGTTCACCTTACCTTTTTTCCTTAGTCCTGCAGTATCGACAAAGAGAAATTCATATCCGAATTTATTAAAACGGCTGTAAATGGGATCGCGTGTAGTCCCTGCCACCGGTGTCACAATATTTCTTTCTTCGCCAAGGAGGGTGTTGAGAAGGGATGACTTGCCTACATTAGGCCTTCCTACTATGGCGATGCGTGGCAGATCGGCAGCTTCCTCCCTGTTCTTTGCCGGGAGGGCTGCAACAACCCTGTCGAGCAGATCGCCAGTACCGCTTCCGCTTATGGAACTGACCATATAATAGTCACCAAGGCCCAGCGAATAAAACTCTGCTGCATCAAGAATACGCTGGTTGTTGTCGACTTTATTCACGACAAGAAAAATTTCCCTTTTTGCTTTTCTCAGCATCGAGGCGACTGCTTTGTCAAGTTCATGTACGCCTGCAGTAACATCGACCATAAAGAGTATAATATCCGACTCGTCGATTGCCAGGCGAACCTGTTTGTTGATCTCTCCTTCGAAAATATCGTCTGAGTCTTCAACATAACCACCTGTGTCGATAACCGAAAATTCCACTCCGTTCCAAGTGCAACTACCATAATTACGGTCTCGTGTAACACCGCTCATCTCGTCGACAATTGCACCACGCGAACCTGTTAACCTGTTGAAAAGGGTTGACTTTCCTACATTGGGCCGTCCTACTATTGCTACTATCATACCTGTTTTCCGGTTATTGTTTAACGGTATCCGAATCTTTTTAGTATTGCAGGCCTGTCGCGCCATTCTTTCGTTACTTTCACGAAAAGTTCGAGAAAAACCTTTTTACCGAAGAAATCTTCCAAATCGTGTCTGGCCTGGGTGCCCACTTTTTTGAGCATAGATCCCCGGTGGCCTATTATTATTCCTTTCTGGCTCTCCCTGGCAACATGAATGACAGCTCCGATCTTAATTATCTGAGGTTCTTCCCTGAAACTTTCTATTTCAATTTCCACCGAATAAGGAATTTCCTCCTTGTAGTTTCTGAGTATCTTTTCTCTAAGTATCTCCGACGCAAAGAATCTTTCAAATTTATCTGTAAGTTGCTCGGGCGGGAAATAAGGTTGGTTTTCAGGAAGCCTTCTGAGTATTGAATCAAGAAGAGTATCAAGATTGAAGCCTTCGGTTGCAGAAATTGGAATCACCGGTGATCCGGGGAAAGCAGACATCCATTCACTGGTTATTTTTTCGAGAGCCGTCTGATCTGTCAGGTCTATTTTGTTGACAGCAATAATAACCGGTATGCCCGACGAACGGATTCTGGAGGTATATTCTTTTTCTGACAGCGGTTTTTCATTTACATCGGTGACATATAGTATTATATCGGCATCGGCAAGAGCCTTGTTCACAAAATTCATCATTGCCTGTTGCAGACCGTACCGTGGTTCAAGAATTCCGGGTGTGTCGGAATAAACAATCTGGAAATCAACACCGTTTACTATACCCATTATCCGGTGTCTTGTTGTCTGGGCTTTGGAAGTTATTATTGAGAGTCTTTCGCCCACGAGTGCATTCATAAGCGTTGATTTCCCTACATTGGGATTTCCGACAATATTTACGAAACCTGCACGATGTGCCATGACTGAATATTAACTGCTGCTTCTTTTAAGAAGGTTGATTTCCTTTGCTGATAGAAATCTCCATTTACCCCGGGGAAGATTTTTCTTGGTAAGCCCTGCAAAATAAACCCTGTCGAGTTTTTTTACCCTGTACCCGATAGCCTCAAATAATCTTTTCACAATCCTGTTTTGTCCTGAGTGAATCTCGATGCCTACCTGGGTCCTGTCTTCCGGATCGGCATATGATACAGCATCGGCAGCTACTGTTTCTCCTTCAAGATCAATGCCTGAAGTAAGCTTCTTAAGATCTGCCGCTGCAATATTTCTGTCGAGGGAAACATGATAAATCTTATTCTTATTGTAACGGGGATGAGTAAGCCTGGTTGTCAGATCTCCGTCGTTTGTAAGAAGCAGTACTCCGGTGGTATCTTTGTCGAGCCTGCCGACAGGATATACCCTTTCGGGACAGGATTTCCCGATCAGGTCAATAACTGTTTTTTCGGCATGAGGATCTTCGACAGTTGTCACATATCCCTTAGGCTTGTTCATGAGAATATATACCTTTTTTTCTGCAGTGAGCTTTTTGCCCCTGTACCTGACCTCGTCATAAAGAGATACCTGCGTACCCAGGCTGGTCACTTTCTTTCCGTTGACAGTGATATGGCCTCCGCTTATGAGTTTGTCAGCCTCACGGCGTGAGCAGATCCCGCTGTTGGCGATATAACGGTTAAGTCTTATCCTGTCTTTGTCGCTGTTATCACCGGTTGCCATTCTGCCACTGTCTGTTCTTATTCCCATGTAACCTTTCTTCAGGGCGCAAAGGTACAATTATTTGGCAATTTTTGATTTGGGGATTTTTATACCTTTGTGGATTCAAAAATTCAACCCAATGGCACTGATAAAATCAATATCCGGGATAAGAGGTACAATCGGAGGTATTTCCGGCGAAAGTCTTTCTCCGCCTGATATCGTTAAATTTACTGCTGCGTATGCTGCATGGCTAAAGAGTAAGAACAAGAATGGTTTAAAGGTAATACTGGGACGTGATGCCAGAGTGTCGGGGTCGCTGGTAAGCAGACTGGTTGCCGACACATTTACTGCAATGGGTATCGATGTCACAGACCTGGGTCTTGCCACCACACCCACGGTTGAAATTGCCGTTACGGGAACAGGTGCTTCCGGTGGTGTCATTATTACGGCCAGCCATAACCCTGCTGGGTGGAATGCACTTAAACTGCTTGACGGAAATGGAGAGTTTCTCTCTGCTGCTGATGGCGGAGAAGTTCTCAGTTTAGCGGCCTCCGAGCATTTTGAGTTTGCCACATACGAAAATTGGGGAACCTGTAAAACAGATAATACCTGGAACAAAAAACATATAGACCTGATCCTTGCAATGGATCTTGTCGACACGAAAGCCATTTCATCTGCCGGATTGACCGTGGCTGTAGACTGCATCAACTCTGTCGGGGCCCTGATAGTCCCTGATCTTCTTAAGGCGCTGGGTGTTGAAAAAGTTGTTGGTATTAACATGCAGGCTGATGGAAGGTTTGCCCACAATCCGGAACCACTTCCGGAGCATCTTCAGGCGATCTCTGAAACTGTGCTCAGAGAAAAGGCACATATCGGTTTTGTCGTCGACCCGGATGTCGACAGGCTGGCTGTCATTTGTGAAGACGGAAGTATGTTCGGCGAAGAATACACACTTGTGGCCGTTGCCGACTATGTTCTGTCCCACACTCCCGGGAATACGGTATCAAATATGTCATCGACAAGAGCCCTGGAGGATGTAACCCTGAAACATGGCGGAACTTACTATTCTTCTCCTGTGGGGGAGGTGAATGTGGTTGAGGAGATGAAAAGAAGAGAAGCGATTATTGGCGGCGAAGGTAACGGTGGGGTAATATATCCCGAACTTCATTACGGGCGTGACGCCCTTGCAGGTATGGCTCTCTTCCTGGCCCATCTTACCGCGAGCGGACTGAAATGTTCCGGACTCAGGCGCCAGTATCCCGACTATGTAATGTCAAAGAACAAACTGAACCTTTCACCCGGAACCGATTTCAACCTTATTCTACAGGACCTGGAAAAAGAGTTCAGTATGTACAAAATTGACAGGAGAGACGGGATGAGGATCGACTTTGAGGGAGGCTGGATACAGATCCGTAAATCAAACACTGAACCTGTTATAAGAATTTATTCTGAAGCAAGGACGCGGCAAGAGGCTGACAGCTATGTAGATAAGATAAAGATGATTGTTAAAAAACACTAAATTTTTTTTAATGTCCGGAATAAAAGGCAGGGATGGTATGTCTTAAGAAGCGTAAAGGCAGAAGAGTTCCCTGTTAAATATTGTTAAGGAAAAACGGCAGAAACTCCCTTTTAAATACTTTTGTGACAGTTTTTAGAAAATAAACAAGACAATCTCCATGAAGAAAAAAATCATTATCACATCGATTGTGGCAGCAGTGGCAATAATAGCTCTTATTGTCTACAATGCGCTTGCGACACCAAAAGATCTTTTAAATCTTTTTGTGGAAGCGCAGCAGGGTCAGTTCGATATTATAGTCACCACCACGGGTGAACTTCAGGCAGAGAATTCGACCGACATATATGGTCCCCAGATTGCCCAGAGCCGTAATATCAGGGCAATGGACATAAAGATCACAGACCTTGTACCGGAGGGCACTGAGGTAAAAGCAGGTGATTATGTTGCAACGCTTGACAGGACTTCATTTGACAACAGTCTGAAGGATGAACTCGAAAGACTGACGACCTATGAAACCAACCTTGAGGTCAAGATACTTGATACGGCAGTTACGCTGAGCAACCTGAGAGATAATATAAAGAATCTTCGTTTCAATGTAGAGGAAGCTGAGATAACAGTTGAACAGTCGAAATATGAACCTCCAACCACCCAGCGTCAGGCAGAAATAGCTCTCGACAAAGCCAGGCGTTCTCTTGAACAGTCGCTGAGAGGTTACACACTAAGGGTGGAACAGGCTCGTTCAGATATGAGAAACATGAGAAACAACCTTGCCGAACAAAGGCAGCGTGTTTCCGATCTGCAGGAACTGCTTTCCAAGTTCATCATAACAGCTCCTGCTGACGGGATGGTTATTTACAAGAGAGACAGAACAGGAACAAAAAGAAAAGTGGGATCATCAATAAGTGCATGGGACAATGTTGTTGCAACTTTGCCCGACATGTCGTCGATGATATCAAAAACATACGTTAACGAAATTGACGTAAGTAAGGTAAAAACGGGACAGAGAGTTGATATTGTCGTGGATGCATTTCCTGATAAAAAATATACCGGTACTGTAACTAGTGTTGCAAACATAGGCGAACAGCTTCCAAATGCAGACGCTAAAGTATTTGAGGTCCTGATTAAGGTTGATGGTTCAGACCTTATCCTCAGACCTTCGATGACGACGGGGAACAAGATAATTACCAAGTCTATCCCTGATGTCACCTTCATACCTCTTGAAAGTGTTCAGGCCGGCTCCGACAGCATCCCTTACGTCTACATGAAGAACGGGACGAAACAGATCGTAGTCCTGGGAGAATCTAATGAAAATCATATTATTGTTGAGCAGGGTATCAATCCCGGCGATCAGTTATTCCTTAACACACCCGAGGAACCGGAGAGATACACCAAGCTGCTTGGAGAAGAGCTGATACCAACTATTCGTGAAAAGGAGAAAATCAGGAAAGAAGCTGAGCGCAAGGCAGCAGAACAGGCAACACAACCCCAGCGCAGGGGAATGGGAGGAAGAGGCGGCTTTGGTGGTGAAATGACACCTGAGATGAGGGAACAATTCCAGAATATGCGCAACGGAGGACAGATCGATACGGCTGCAATGCGCAGATTCAGGGAGACGAGAGAGCGTACAGGCGGCCAGCAGGGTCAGACACAGCAGGGAGGCCAGCAGCCTTCCGGACAGACCCGGCAACCAAGACAATAAGCTGATCAAATAAATACAGGAAAGATGTTAAAATTTATCTTCAGATATTTCCACGATATTGAGATCGCAGTAGAGTCGATCATCTCCAACAAGCTCAAATCAATACTCACAGCCCTGGGTATCATCTTTGGCGTAGCAGCGGTTATTGCCATGCTTGCCATCGGAAAGGGAGCCAAACAGGAGATCATGGAACAAATGAAGATGGTGGGTGTAAACAACATTCTTATCAACCCCATCGTCCAGGAAGAATCGTCGTCGTCGGAAGAGGGTGAAAAACAGACCAAAAAATTCTCACGCGGGCTAAGCATGCTCGATGTGGAAGCAATCAGGGAAACCCTTCCTTCTGTAATGAGAATAAGCCCTGAGATATCATTCAACTCCACGGCCATGATGAGCGGAGTAAAATATACAGCCAAGCTTGTCGGGGTATCAAACGATTATTTTTACCTCTATAACCTGCCTCTTGTTTCCGGAGCATTCTTTAATGACTACCAGGAAGAGAACGGAATACCGGTTTGTATTATCGGGGCCAACATCAGGTCTAAGTTCTTCAGCAAGGTGGATCCCCTGGGACAATATATCAAGTTCAACGGCATCTGGCTTAAGGTGATAGGGGTACTACAGAAAACCACAGTCTCTCTTACAGGTTTTGAAGAGAAAGGAGTGAATGTGTATAATGATAACATCTACATTCCCATTCAGACCATGCTTTCCAGATACCAGAACAGAGCTCTTGTGAACACCAAGCTAGTCTCGGAAGCCTCAAGTAACATTATGATCATGGGTGGCGGAGGTGGAGGAATGGGACGTATCGTTATCAGCAGCTCCGATGCCAGTAGTCAGGCAGAGACAAATTATAATCAGCTCGACAGAATCGTGGTTCAGGTTCATGAAACTGAACAACTGAACTCTTCCACTGAGGTTCTGAGCCGTATGCTGAGCCGCAGACACTCCGGTGTAAAGGACTTTGAAATTACTGTCCCCGAGCTCCTTTTAAAGCAGCAGGAGAGAACAAAGGACATTTTTAATATAGTCCTGGGGGTCATTGCAAGTATATCACTTCTCGTGGGTGGCATAGGTATCATGAATATTATGTATGCCTCTGTGATGGAAAGGATCAAGGAGATAGGTACACGAATGGCTATCGGGGCAAAGAAGATGGATATAGTGGTCCAGTTTCTTTCAGAGGCAGTACTTATAAGTGTTTCCGGAGGTTTTATAGGTATATTCTTTGGAGTGGTCATGGCCAAGATCATAGAACAGGTTGCAGGTATCATGACCATAGTCTCATTTATCTCGATCTTTATTGCTTTCGGGGTTTCAGCTGCAGTAGGAATTGCTTTCGGCTACTCACCTGCCAAGAGAGCTTCGGAAAAAGATCCTATTGAATCATTACGTTATGAATAATATATTAACAATGAAGAAAATACTCTTATTATCAATAATTGTTGTATTACTTACCGCGGGACATAAAATATCAGCCCAGGAATTAAAAAGACTGACTTTACAACAGGTGATCGAGCTTTCTGAAGTACAATCACCCAATGCCCTGATGGCCATGCACCGGTTTCGTTCAAGTTACTGGCAGTACAGAACTTTTGTGGCTCAGTACCGGCCTTCACTCACACTTTCAGGGTCGACTCCTGATTACAGCACTGCTTTCAGCAGAGTATGGAACTCACAATCAGGAACATATCAGTATGTATCGACCAATATTCTGCAAACTATCGGATCCCTTTCACTGACTCAGAACATTGGTCTTACAGGTGGTACAATTTCCCTGCAGTCTGACGTTACCCTGGAAAATGATTTTGAGAAGGAAACAAATAAATATATTACAGCTCCAC